>OGNI01000736.1_pt1 | contig 22486 bp, 10 predicted proteins | sample 1573421 | NCBI WGS metagenome assembly OGNI01 (sample SAMEA2581928, study PRJEB24529) | metagenome | biome: Human gut stool | place: China | collected 2011
GCACTTATACCGGCTTTCTCATTCACTGTATCTTCACCTTTACCCAATCCATAGCGCGCCTCTGCAAACATCAAAAAGATATCAGGATAACGCATTAGAATCCAGTTAATTCCAGTCGGTACACGCGAAGTTGCTGTCAAAAGCAAATTTCTATATGCATCGCATGTCCAGAAATACCCCCATTTTCCATAACTTACTCCCATAATGTTATTCCCCATAACTTCCCTAACATATGTATTATCCTTTTTATAAGTAGCCCAATAGCACGCATAATCACGACGTTTGTCTTGAGGAAGAAAAGAGTAAAAATAAAAGGCATTTGAGCATGCATATGAACCACCAAAATTTTCAGGCTTATTATCCATACGCCTCCCCATCAATGAACCAATATCACCACTATATCCCAGACCATTAGCAACTTCAAACATATTTTCATTATAAGGATTATAATCTAAATGGCATACAGTTTTCCAAATATTGCCATAATCAGGATCCAATTGATGAGGGTTTTGTGGATCCCCAATAATTTCAGCACACTGTTCCTCTGCTATTTCATAGTATTTCCTCCAATCCTTAGTACGCCCCACATAGTAGTTATTCATTTCTTTCATACCCGGATTGTTTTCCAAATTAGGATAATGCTCTACATTTGCATCAGAAAACTGATTACCATCACGAATAGACCAACCGCCTGCAAACAAAGCAATACGAGCTAATAAGCCTTTTGCAAACCCTTTAGTTACACGTTCGCAATTATAATCACCAACTTCACCCACCCATGGCAAACATTCAACAGCTTCTTGCATATCTCTTATAAGAAACGGATAAATACTATCTCGATTAATTTTTCCCATATATACATTTGACAAGTCAGAATTGGCAATACCATCTTTAAAAGGAACATCTCCCCAACGACGTACCAATTCAAGATAAGCCAATGAGCGTAACGTTAGCGCTTCGCCCAGCAAATATTTCATAGTGATGGAACCTTCTTCATACAACTTTGAATTACGAATACCATCAACAGCAGTACTTGCCAATTCTGTTAATTTAAAGATATTTCCCCACTGAGTTGTCTTGTTGTACCAATCCGCCCAAAAATTCGCAGGCCCGCTATCTCCATTTTTATCACTACTGGGATTTTCCATAAAGCCATTGGACATATCTGTATCCGAATTCCCTTGCCAGTTAACAGACATTTTCTGACCATAAACATAAGTATCGCCTAAGTATGAATAGACTCCCATAACAGCAGCTTTAGCCATTCCTTCATTTTCAAATATAGTTTGAGCAGATTGTTCTGAAGGAGATGCCGTATCCAAAAAATCGCTGCAAGCAGTGAACAGTAATTGAACTGTAACAACTGCATATAATAATTTACATTTCATGATATGTATTATAAATATTAAAAAGTTAGATTAACACCAAATAGATAATTCTTATTCTTTGGATAAGAAGATTTATCAACTCCCGGAGTCATATTACTTGAACTGGTATTTACTTCAGGATCTTGACCGCTATATCCTGTCAAACAGAATAAATTAGAAGCTGTAGCATATAATCGCAATTTTTTCACTCCAAACTTCTTAGTTAAATTTTTCGGTAGTGTATAACCTAAAGTCAACGTTCCCAAACGCAAAAAAGAGCCATCTTCAACTACCCAGTCAGTAGTAATATTATTGTTTATAATCGGATGCCACATTGTTTTATTCTGATTAACTTCCCGCAATCGCTCAGGATCTGCATTACCACCATTATAAATATTAAGCCCCGTAACCGGATCAATAGTAGTAAAGCGGTTTTCCTTCTTCATGAGCGTACTCATATTCTGATATTTTCTACTACCAGCATAAGTTACATAATCTACTTTACTAAGATTTAAAATATCATTACCATATGACCAATTGAACATCGCCACCAAATCAAAACCTTTCCAGCCTGCATTAATATTAAAACCACCAGTATGTTTTGGAAGTGCATGTCCTATAACTTTACGGTCATTATCCGGATCAATTTTTCCATCACCGTTCAAGTCCTTCAATTTCATGTGACCTGGTCCATAATAATTACCAGATAAACTAAGTACACCTGAGCAATCAACAACACCCTCGTTTAAATCCCATCTTTGAGTTTCTTTATTAAATGTAAAATCATCAAAATCATATAGCCCATCATATATATAGCCATACATCAATCCTACCTCCTGACCTACAAAAATACGATAATTGTCACTTCCGACACTAGTACCCCCGGCTGACAAAATCATTACATCCTGATTAGCACCATACAGAGCATCTACTTTATTTTTATTAAACGAGATATTAAAACCAAAATCTAAATAAGCGTCTTTTTTCTGTATCAAATTAGCATTTAACGATATTTCCAATCCTTGATTAGTAGTCTGTCCCAAATTTTGATACTGATCTCTGTATCCGGCATTGGATGGTAATTGTACTGACATGATCAGATTCTTCGTGATATCTTTATATAAATCAACATTAATTTTCAGACGATTCTTAAATAAACTCATATCCAATCCTATATTGGCAGAATATTTTGATTCCCAAGTTAAATCTTCATTACGCAGTGTGGTTGATGTCTGTAAAGAAGACATTCCCGTTTCATTCTGATAATATAAATATCTTGTGTCTGACACTGCTTTATACGTTTGACGCCATCTAGAACCTACTCGTGCATTTCCAGCCTTACCATAGCTTAAACGCAATTTCAAGTCGGAGAGCCAGTTTTTAGCCGTTTTCATAAACTTCTCATCAGAAATACGCCATGCTACCGATCCAGCTGGAAAAACTCCCCATTTATTACCAGGAGCAAAAACATTGGTACCATCAGCACGCAAAGTAAAATTTGCATAATAGCGATTGTTCAGATTATATCCCATACGTCCGAAATAAGACTGACTGCGATTAGGTTCATCAATAGTAGTGTAAGTGGGTTCCGCTTTACCATTGTTCCACATAGACAAAATATCATTTGCTGTATAATCTATAGGATAGTAGTCTGAATTGATGCGCATATTATCTTTTTCACTACTACTCAATTCTAATCCTGCCGTAATATCAAATCGGTGTTTTTTTATTTGTTTATTGTAACTCAACTGAGTTCTACCTGTCCAACGTTTACCATTCCAATAAGTCCGATAAGATACTGGTTGACCGGCTTTATTATTAGCTTCTCCCGTATTTTCCAGATAAATTTGATCTGTACGGTCAAAATCAAAGACATAAGTTCCTTCTGCACGAAAATTCAATCCTTTGATTATATCCCAAATCAATGCAGCGTTATAAGAGTTTGAGAATTTTTGCTGTTTTTTATAGTCGTTCGCAATGTTATAAAAAGGATCATTCAGACCACTGATATTCTCCGGAATGTATTCGCTTCCCTGTAAATCCTCTGCCGTCAAATCTTTCAAAGTACCCACAGGTGGATATTTGACACAATCCCGCAGTTTCCCCCCAGAAGAAACACTTGTACCATCAATGACAGTACTGGTCATACGAGAATTAAAATCAATCTTCAGCTTATCATTAAACTTTTTACTAATTTTTACATTCAAATTATCGCGATTAAATTCAGAAGTTTTCATAATATATTCTTCATTATCACGCGTATAACTTAAACTATACACTAAATCTTTACTCCCACCATTGATATTCAAATTGTAGTTCTGTTTCACACCAGTCCGATCAAACAATTTAGCTTGCCAATTAGTCCCCTTTCTTCCTCTATATATCTCCAGATCATCCCATCTACCATAGCGTTCAAAAAAACCCGCATTAGTCGAAGGATCTAATTCTCTTTGTAAATATACATATTCATAAGGAGAAAGTACATCCGTTTCATTATACATATGATTAAAACCAACTGAAGCATTTAAGGAGACCTCCATTTTGCCTACACGTCCACTTTTCGTGGTAACAAGAACTACACCATTAGCACCTTTTGCTCCATAAATAGCTGTAGATGAAGCATCTTTCAATACATCAATACTTTCGATATCAGTAGGAGGAATATCTCCAATACCATTTACCTGAAAACCATCGACAATAAATAATGGATCATTACTTTGGGTGATAGATCCTCCTCCACGTACACGAATACTAACTTCAGCGTCAGGAGAACCTTGAGTAGTAACTACACTAACTCCAGCTATACGCCCCGTAATAGCACTTGCAGCGGAAGTGGTAGTAATATCTTTTAAAGTATTCTCGCCAACAGAAGATATTGCTCCTGTAAGATCTTTCCGTCGTGCATTACCGTAACCGATAGCCACAACCTCTACTTCGTCAAGCTGCTGCGCATCATCCTCAAGCACAATTTGAACCTTTTTTCCAGGAGTAACACTTACCTCTTCAGTACGCATACCTATAAAGGTCACAATGATTTTTTTCTCTGTCCCTGATAACGTCAAGGTAAAGTCTCCATCCAAATTGGTAATAGCACCATTCCCCTTTCGCCCTTTCTCCGTTACAGTAGCCCCGATAACAGGTTCACCTTCCGAATCGACCACAGTACCTTTCACTGTACCGTTTTGAGTAAACCCTGCTATCGGCACCAGCAATAGCAATACCATTAGCAGAGTTCCTACGTTCCACACATAATCAAATTTTTGTTTCATGATAGTATTATTTAATTAACAAAAAATAGTTCTTCATATATTGATCTTATAAGTATTGGCTGCCAATAATGGCAGCCAAATTTTCCTGAAAACATCTAACCAGTTCAATTACTTTCTTAAACGATAATCGCAAAACTAATAGCTTATCAAAAATATAGTTTGTACTTTTTATCCTTTTGCGTGCACTTTTTGACACATACAAAAATCAACTGATTATCAACATTATAAAGGCTGGAATATTAAGATTAATTATAATCATAGTCAAAGATTAGTGAAGGTATAAGTATGATTAGCTTCCGTTGGAATGTCATACAGAAAATATTCTTTAAACTCTATTCCTTTCAATGGAGCTTTTTCACTGATTAAAGGGCGAGTGACATCTTGTTTAGCAAATAATAAATTAGGATTGAGACTATTTGTTTCAGCTAAGTTCTTATTATTTATGTTCAATCGATTGTGAACTCTCAAACGTAAGTTTCCCCCGATAGTAGATTTAATGGTTGCAGACTCTATTCTACCATTTTTCCATTTTAATGAAATAATTTCGAACCCTCCACGCGCGCGAAGTCCAGCTATCTCCCCATCTTTCCAAACGTCAGGTAAAGCCGGAAGCAAATGAACGGCTCCATCATGGCTTTGCATTAGCATTTCTGCAATACCTGCAACACAACCAAAGTTACCATCAATTTGGAAAGGTGGATGAGCATCAAACAAATTCGGATATGTACCACCTCCTTGTCCTTTTTGTATTTCAGGAGAAACCAAATTTAATTGATTGGTAATAAGTTTAAAGGCATGATTTCCATCTAAACATCTTGCCCAGAAACAAACTTTCCAGCCCATAGACCAACCAGTAGAAGGATCACCACGTTGTATCAACGTATTGCGAGCAGCTTCAAAAAGCACTGGTGAAGAGTAAGGAGATATCTGATAACCTGGAAAAAGTCCCCACAAATGGGAAATATGCCGATGATGATCTTTAGGATTATCCCAATCTTCAAACCATTCTTGTAGCTGTCCGTATTGCCCTACTTGCATAGGCGGCAATCGTTTCTTCAAAGAAAGAATTGTATCACAGAACTGTTTGTCTCTGTTCAGAATTTGAGCCGCAGCATTAGTGTTTGAGAATAAATCAAATACTAGCTGATTATCCATCGTGACTCCCGCAAATAGATTCGACTTTCCTTTCCACAATTTAGGAGAATTTTCAGGAGAATTACTAGGCGTTACTACCATATAGCCAGTATTTGGATCCTTTACCAAAAAGTCTACAAAAAATTCGGAAGCACTTTTCATAATGGGATATATACTATTAAGATATTCTTTATCGCCAGAATAGAGATAACGATCCCACAAATGCTGACATAACCAAGCATTACAGGTAGGCCATGGACCACAATAAGGCCTGTCAACTGCACCGTTCATACGCCATAAGTCTGTATTATGATGCAGCATCCATCCACGACAGCCATACATTTCACGGGCGGCTTCCTGTCCATTTTCATAAAGTTCTCTAATCATTTGCAGGAAAGGTTCATGCATTTCACGTAAATTCGTAACCTCAGCAGGCCAATAATTCATCTCTGCATTTATGTTAGTAGTATAACGACATCTCCATGCCGGATTTGTTTTATGATTCCAAATACCCTGTAGATTCGCAGGTTGCCCACCTGGTTGCGAACAAGAAATAAGTAAATAACGTCCATATTGAAAGTATAACGCTACTAAATGGGGATCATTAGAGGTTGCAAATTCTTTCACCCTAATGTCCGTCGGCTTATCTGCTTGAGGAGTATATCCCAAATCTAAGGCCACCCGTCGATAATATTTCTGATACATATTAACATGAGCCTGTAATGCCTTAGTATAAGGTTTTCTAGCATTTTTCAGATAAACTTTATTACGTTCAACAGGATTACCAGAAATATCCTTGTAATTAATAAAATTGGTTGCCATAGCAATATAAATAGTTGCACTAGTTGCATTTGTTATAGATAAAAGAGTATCATTAGCAACTGACTTTCCGCCTTGTAAATCCAATTCAACATCTGCACGGAAGCATACAGCCCCCGGAGTAAATCCATCCCCTTTAGTAGTTCCTTCCATTATCAATCTATTCTTTCCTAAAGTACTTACATCTACCTTTTGCGGACAAGTCAATGCAGCTGAGAAAGTTAACTTTCCAGCCTGAGAGGCTGTCAGGCGAATTATAATGAGCTGATCGGTTAATGAAGCAAACATTTCACGTTTATATTTCACCCCATCTACAGAATAAGTGGTTGTAGTCACCGCTCTCTCCAAATCGAGTTCTCGACGAAAATTGGAATAGTTTTCTTGTCCCTGAAAATCCAAGCGTAAACTTCCAACAGTTTGATAAGGCATTCCAAATCCATTCTTTGAAAGAATTTTGGTTTCTGCCAAGGCCTGTGCTTCCGGATATTTACCGTCGAATATCAGTTGACGGATAGTCGATAATGCATTTTTAGCTTCTGGATTATAATTATTATAAGGAGAACCGGCAGAAACCGTTTCTTCATTCAACTGAATCTCTTCATGAACCGGATTTCCATAAACCATTGCCCCTAACCGTCCGTTACCGAGAGGTAAAGCTTCTTCCCAATATTGTGCAGGCTTATCATACCATAATATGGGATGTTTTTGAGCGTACACATTGACATTGCCCATTGACACTAATCCTAAAAGTAGTATTTTTACGAAATTCAAAAATCTTAGTTTTTCTATTTGCATAATATTCCGTTTTATTGTTCAATGCAAATATAGACTGCTATCTTTAGACAGGTTTACACTATTCATGCGATTTACTGCACTTTTTGACCAAGGCTCAATCTTTTCTTTTGACTAACCATTACTAATAAGCTTCCAAATAAATGATAAAAAATCCAGTAATCACATCATTAGCTCTCTATACAATCTTATCATAATTCACTAATTATCAAACAAATAAATCCAAATAAGAATATTTACGCCCAATATAACTAGTCAAATAGTACACTCAAATGAAAAAAGAGTGCAAGACCTATTTCAGTATCTTTCGTATGTTTGTATCTGAAAAATTAGTAAAAAAGAACCATGAAGAAAAAGAAAAAATTACTCGTTGCAGGAATAGCATTGTCAGTGCTATTCAGTACAAATTTACAGGCGCAAACAGTAAATTATACGCCTTTTGAAACAAAGGAATCACAGAAGATTGTAAATGAGCTCTACAATCGTATGACCCTTGAAGAGAAAGTTGCTCAATTGCATGGGATAGTTCCCGGATCATTGGTAGATAAAAATGGAAAACTATCTGATGAAAAATGCCGTAAGAATATACCTAATGGCATAGGGCACGTTTGCCAATTCGCATGTGCACAGGAATTAGATCCTGACAAACTGCGAGATTTTGTAGCCGACCTTCAAGAATGGTTACGCAAAAACACACCTTCGGGTATTCCAGCAATTTGCCATGAAGAAGCTATCAGTGGATTTGCCGCAAAAGGAGCTACCGTATATCCTCAACAGTTAGGATTGGCTTGCACATGGAATCCCGATTTAATGATTGAAAAATCAAGGCAAACAGCCGAAGCTATGCGTAAAGTAGGTAGCACAATGGCATTGTCACCAATGGTAGATGTTGTACGTACTTCTACATTCAACCGCATCGAAGAAAGTTATGGAGAAGATAGTTATTTATCCGGTGCTATGGGAGTAGCTTTCGTTCAGGGTTTGCAAGGCAATGATTTAGCCAAAGGAGTTGCTGCCTGTAGTAAACACTTTCTTGGTTATGGTGGAGGTAGTGAGTCTCCGGAGAAAGAATTAACCGAAGAGATCCTTTTCCCTCATGAAGCTATCATTCGCTGTGCAGGCAGCAAATGCACAATGACGGGATATCATTCCTATAAAGGTAAACTGGTGGTAGCAAGTGCACCTTTGATTCAAGACTATCTCCGCGGGAGAACAGGTTTTAACGGTATAGTGGTTAGTGACTACGGTGCTATCGGCCGTCTATACAAAGGAGATGATATGTTGGCTAAGTGTGCAGCAGAAGCTATGAATGCAGGTAATGATCTTGAGTTCAGCAATGGTAAATGTTATCCTCATTTACCGGAAGCAATGGCATCGGGAATAGTGAGTGAAGCACGATTTGAAGAGGCGGTTAAACGTGCTTTAACCCTAAAAGTAAGATTAGGAATGTTAACTCCTAATGCTAAGTTATTTGAAAAAGGTCACTTAAACTTAGACACTCCGGATTATCGTCAAACAGCCTACGAACTGGCATGCCAGTCTGTAGTATTGCTAAAGAACAACGGTGTGTTACCGCTTAAACCGACAGCCAAGATAGCATTAGTTGGTCCTAATGCAAACTCTTTTTGGAGCTTGATTGGTGATTATGCTTATCCTTCCATGCTTGCTTTCTGGAGAAGAAAAAAACCGGATGGACAAAATCCTTACTTGATCCCATTGTATGATGGCTTAAAAAATAAAAAACCAGCCTCTATGATAGTAGGCTACGAACGTGGCTGCGAATGGAGTCTACCGGGAGAAGCCACTATTAAATCATCAGGCGATGTAGATCCTCGTACCAGTCAATTAACCGCAATGATGGTAGAATCAGCCGATCATACAGACTGGAATGCAGCAATCAAATTGGCTAAAGAGAGTGATATTATAGTAGCAGCCGTAGGAGAAAATCCAGCTCTTTGTGGAGAGGCTCGTGTAAGAAAAGGCATCGATTTACCCGGTGACCAGGAGAAATTCGTAAAAGAGTTAATAGCAACAGGAAAGCCTGTCGTATTGGTGATAATGGGAGGACGCCCACAAGTTATCGATGAAATAGAAAAAGGCTGTGCTGCTATCATGCATGCATGGTATCCCGGCGAAGAGGGTGGTAACGCTGTAGCTGATATATTATTAGGCAATGTCAACCCCTCGGGAAAATTATGTGTCAGTTACCCCAAAACAGAATCAGAAGAGAATATATGTTATAACAACCAACCGGAGTTACTTAGTAAAGTTGCCTACCCCTTTGGATATGGTCTGTCGTATACAACATATACTTATAGCAATTTGAAAATACAGAAATCAACAGTCTGCACCACAGATAAAAGTATCAAGTTCTCTTTTGATATAACCAATAGTGGAAAGATGGAAGGTACCGAAATCATTCAACTATACCTATCACCAGTTGATGGACAACCTCTAAAGCCAGTTCAGCTAAAAGGCTTTAAACGAATCTCACTGAAACCCGGAGAAACCCAGAAAGTAAAAGCTGAATTAATGTTAGACCAATTGGCATATTATTTTGAAAAGCAATGGCACATAATGCTTGGAAAATATGAAATAAAAATAGGAGCTTCTTCCATTGACATTCGCTTAAACAGCTTTTTTTCTGTAACGGGCAATGCCAAGAGCATGAAACAGCGTGAATTCCTTTTCTCTGAAATTCATTAAATCATAAAATACTATTTACCCTGTATTATTCAAAACACCTTTACTGATGAGTATGAATAATACAGGGTAAAAAAACTATTCTGAAATTTTCTGATACCTATTGACGATTATTATAATAGTCCTTTTCTTTATTGTTGCGGTAATCCATAACCATTCGTTACTTTTCCTTTAGATTGACTAATCGTTTCGTACGGAATAGCCCAATAATAACAAGGAACACTTTCTTTGGATGTGATTCCCGGAAGAATATTACTCAAATAAATATCAATATTCTCTGCAAGAGTACTACCCCAGGCGGTCTTCACATACCCTTCCTGTTCCAATTGAGCAGCAATTGTACCATTAGGATCAATATATTCAAATAAGCCCTTAATTGCTGTGTTATGGGTCGTTCCATTAACAGTTAATCCCAATTTTGCAAAATCCAACACACCGCGCCATCCCGGAAATTGTACAGGATCTGTTTTATCCGTACAATCATAAGTCAAAGTAGCACCCTCAACCTGTTTTGTCCATATATAGGCTGGTAATACATTACCATTTCCAAATTCATAATAGCCTTTAGTCTTCAAATCAATAGCAAGAGCCTCCATCTCATTACGTACCTCCAACGCTTCCTCAGAGAATTTGGCACTTCTAACCATATCGTAGCGAGTATGTCCTTCACCAAAAAGTTCTAATTTCCTTTCCATAAGAACTGCATCTTTCAACGCATCTCCGGATAAACCTGCAATATTATGGTCGGTATTACCAAAAGCCCTTTCCCGAATCTGATTGACTAAATTTATGGCTTCAGCATTTGCACCCAGTTCGGCTTTCACTTCTGCCAACATAAGAATCGCATCCGCAACACGCATAATCGGTGCACTAAAGCCCGCGCTACCCTGTCCACCTACAAAGTAAGGATTCTGACGGCAAATATCCCACTTATTCAAGCAAATACCTCCATCTGTCTTAGCACCGGCCTTAAAAGTAAAAACTATTTCATTTCCTTTGCCATCCAATCCGGTGACCACTGCACTGACATCTCTACGCTTGTCGGCATTGTCATAACCGCCATAATAAAAAGTAGGTACCATTCGTACTGCTGCAAAGACCTTATTGGGAGCTGTATTGTTACCTCCATTACAGCCACGGCCAATATCATAACTATAAAATCGACCGCCCACTCTATTTTGTACACTGCCCAATTCAAAAATAGTTTCAGGACTCTGCTCTAAATCCATACAAAATTGGAAATGGCGTTGGAAAGGATTGTCGGTATAAGTGCGTTCATCCGTAGTAACTAATTTAGTTGTTCCGGCATTCGTTGAAATAGCCATCTCCAAGTATTGTTGAGCTATCATATAATAGTTTTTGTAATCTGCACGACGAGCGTAAGCACACTTACGTTTTGCATCAGTTCTAAGGACTTCAAACTGTACTTCTCCATAAAGTTCAGGCATATCCGTACGGATAGTTTGATAGCCACCGGCATAAAGAGCCATCTTACCAATGAGTGCATTTGCAAATGTTCTGGAGATACGTTGACCATTAATACCTCCTTCTCCGACTTTATACATATAAGGTTCGACTGCTTTTACAGCTTCTATCAGTTTATCGTAGATTGCAAAACGAGAAGTAATTTCGTAATCATCCACATAGCTATTCTCATAGCCATACGGAACATCGCCAAAGTGCTTGATCAAATCAAAATAGCACATAGCACGAAATGTTTCAGCTTCACCTTTGAGATGTGTCCAATCGGTAGTTCTACCGGCAGCAATATCCTCTTTATATTGAGTTTTTTCAGAGATCAGATTTATAGCTTTCGTTGTATAAGCAATAACACTGTATAAAGAATTAAAAGGATCTTTCATATAGTCACAAGGAATCTGTTCCGGAACTAATTTAGCATTGATATTGTTGGATGAATTATTTTCAGGAAAATATTCAATATCAGAACCAAAATGATCATTCCAATTATACGCGCCAAAACATGACTCACGATAAAGGGCATATCCTCTTGATAAAATCTTCAATGTTTCCGTAGGGCTGGAAGAAACAAATTCATCATCAATATTGGATGGAGAAGAGGTGTCTAAAAAATCACTACATTGTGTAAATGCCAAACAACAGATAGCGGCAAATGCCATTTTTATTAACTTATTCATAAATTCTTCTTTTAAATAAAATGATTAGAAACTTATATTTACACCCAAGACGAATGAACGGGCACGCGGATATGTCCCCCAATCCAACCCCCATTTAGGATAATCACTTGTTGAAGTGTTGGTATTAACTTCTGCGTCAAGACCCGAATACCCCGTAATGGTAAAGACATTATAAATACTTCCGTAAACACGCAGGTTGCTGATACCAGCTTTCTTGATAAATTGTTTAGGCAATGTATAACCCAATGTCAATGTATTCAGGCGCAAATAAGAACCATCTTCAATACCTAACGTAGAAACATAACCATTCTCGCTATAAGCCAATGGCAATTTAGCATTGACATTAGCAGCATCCAACTGTTCAGGAGTTGTTAAAGCTACCAGCTGGCCGCCAACTACATCATAAATTTTATAGCAATCCTTCACCAAAGAAAGTTTGTTTTCGTAAACACCACTTTCCTTGTATCCATAAAGTGCCCCCAATTTATTGGCATTGTATATTTCATTACCATAACTCCAGTTAAAATATAATCCCAAGTCAAAATTCTTATATGAAGTGTTTATATTGAAACCACCGGTATGTACCGGTGTCATATCACCAATAACCTCTACATCATCGTCATTGATAATCCCATTATTATCCCGATCTTTAAATTTGGGCATACCCGGATAAGCTGATTGTCCGGCAGGGCGCTCATTCATACCACTATGCAGGTGATAATTAGGGAACACTACAGAAGAAATATCCGGAATTCCCTCTTTCAGTGTGTATATGCCATTCGCATATGTAAAATCACTGGTTGTATAGAATCCGTCAGCAATCAGACCACGCACTAATCCCACCGGCTTTCCTTCCATCAGGATATAGTCAGAAGAAGGAAAAGTGGATCCACTAGCCCATTGAGTTCCATAAAGTCCGGTCACATTATCGGCCAGTTCATCTACATTACCACGGTTGAAGTTTATGTTGAAACCTGCGGTTACATTCCAATCCTTTGTCTGTACAAGCACCCCTTGAAGAGCTATTTCAATGCCTTTATTACTGGTCTGACCGACATTGGCGTAAGTTGCAGTGAAACCTGTAATACCGGGAATAGTTGTTTTCATCAGCAAATCTTTGGTAGTATTCCAATATGCATCAATCGTACCTGTCAGACGATTGTTGAAAAAGCCAAAGTCAAAACCAATATTACGAGTTATTGTGGTTTCCCATTTCAAATCTTTATTCGCCAATTCTGTAGCCAGTGAATAAGAAGGCAGAAGCGTATTGTTTACTGCATCTTGTTGCCTCACGTCCGTTGTAGCTGACCAAGTCTGCGACCAAAGACTGGAACTTATACCGTCATTTCCAACTTGCCCATAAGAAACACGAAGCTTAAGATTATCCAGCCACTCTACATCCTTCAGGAATGATTCTTCTGACATACGCCAGCCCAAAGCTGCAGCAGGAAAATACCCCCAACGATTATTAGGAGAAAATTTAGAAGATCCATCAGCACGAAATGTTACCGTCAACAAATAACGGTCCAATAAATTATAGTTCAAACGGCTGAAAAAAGAAAGAATACGTCCCGGAATAGAAACACTTGAAGAAAACTGTCCCACCCCTTGTGTACCATCATACTGATTAATCATAGCAAATGCATTCTCCTTGGTAAAATTTGCAGGATAGTAAGTTCCTGAAGCTTTTAAACCATCACCACCCGAATCAGAAACTTCGTGACCAGCCAAAATGCTAAATCGATGCGCCTTGCCCAAACTAAAATCATAATTTAATGTATTGCTCCAACGAAGCCCCCATTTATTGCTTTTCTCCAGTTCCGCATTTCCGGCATAAAGGATTTCTCCTGTATTATCATCCATGTAACTGTTGACAATAGCTCCTGTCCACGTTTTATTTTGATTCCATGACTGATTGAGTGACAAGTCCGAATGATACGTCAATCCTTTCACTATCTCCCAATTCAATGATAGAATTCCGCGCAATGCCTGGTAATCTTTTGGTGAATAATTATCATTAATGCGATTTACCGGATTGTACCTGTCCCATTGACTTTGCTTTGCATAGTTTTCTATCATACCCTCATTCATAGCATTCAGATCGCCCAAAATATTTTCAGTTGCAATAGGACGAAAACGGTAGGAAGATGACAAAACGGAACCACTGCCATTTCTAACTCCTTCATCCCCCATTTTTTTAGTATTTGTATAGCGGGTATCCAGGCTAATATCTACATTCTTAGCTATTTTTTGATTTACCTTTAATGAAACATTGGCACGTTTGTAATAAGAAGCCAGTTTCATGCCATCCTCATCTGTATAATTCACAGCAAACAAGACTTTTGTTTTCTCAGTACCGCCCGTTATAGAAAGATCATGATTGTGAGAGAACGAATCATCATATACTTTTTTCTGAATATTATCAGCTTTCATGTTACGGTAGCTTTCTATTCCATTAGGATTAGTGGTTGTGTAACGACCAATGCCATACAATTTTTCAAAAGGCTCTGTGTAACTATTGCCTCCTACAGAAGCCCCGCTTGCCCACGTATAAGCCAGATAATCATAAGGATCCAGAGCATCCAGATATTTAGTTGGTGTATTGTACTTCATATAACCATTATAACTCACAACAACGCGCCCTTCTTTAGCTCCCTTGGTAGTGACAAGAATTACCCCATTGGCACCTCGGGCGCCATAAATGGCAGTTGATGAAGCATCTTTCAACACATCAATCGATTCTATTAAATCAGCTGAAATATCATTCAATGAACCGCTTACACCATCAATCAGAACCAAAGGGTCATTACTTTGGCTGATGGATCCACCTCCGCGAACACGAATTGAGACTGTAGCGTCAGGACGCCCATCTTGTGTCGTGACATTCACTCCCGATAACTTTCCTTGTAAGGCCTGTGCAGCATTTGCAACAGGCATTGCCGCAATCTGTTTTCCCGAAACAGATGCAACAGAACCGGTAAGATCCTTACGTTTTACTGTCTGATAACCGATAACAACGACCTCTTCCAGCGCACGGCTATCTTCTTCGAGTGTAATGATAAAATTTGTTTGATTTTTCACTGCAATCTCTTTAGAGACGTAACCTATGTAGGTTACTACTAATGTACCATTAGTGCTGACTCCAGAAATCGTGAACTTGCCATTCAAATCAGTAATCGCTCCGTTAGCCGTTCCTTTCACTAGTACGTTTGCACCGATAATCGTCTCACCCGATTTGTCCTGAACAACTCCACTCACAGTGGCTACCTGTGCATAGGTATTCCAAATACTCGTCATTAAGAATGAGAGTACAAGCAGGATAATTTTGTTTTTACTCATTGCTTTTAGTTTTCTTGTTTTCATTAATATTACGATTGGTTTACATTCTCTTCTTTATTGAAATTTAAGGCCTATCAATTCCATTCTAAAAAATGTCTGAAAGTAATTTCTCGCAAAATAAAAACCTTTAAAAGAATAAGCTTTGCACTATTTATCCACTTACATATACTTTTTGACCCAAATATCAAACTGCGATATTTGGTCAAATAATACATCTAAACCAACTAAAAGTGCAAAGTTTATTTGTTTCTTTGCCACCAATAAAAATAGCCCCAACTCTATACAAGTTGAGGCTATTCAAATATAGTATTAAAACGTACTACCCTATTCCCACTCTATCGTTGCAGGCGGTTTTGACGAAATATCATAGGTTACACGGTTCACTCCTTTCACCTTATTAATAATATCATTGGAAACCTTACCCAGGAATTCGTAAGGCAAATGCGCCCAGTCTGCCGTCATAGCATCCGTAGAAGTCACAGCACGCAGCGCAATGGCACGTTCATACGTACGTTCATCTCCCATCACACCAACTGATTGCACGGGAAGCAAGATAACACCCGCCTGCCAAACCTGATGATAAAGAGAAGTTTCGCTACCATCAGCTTCTTTCACTTTCCAGTCACGCAAGCCCTGAATAAAGATATCATCCGCATTTTGCAGAATAGCCACTTTCTCCGGAGTAATATCACCCAAAATACGCACAGCCAAACCCGGTCCGGGGAAAGGATGACGAGTAATCAGATGCTCAGGCATACCCAATCCGCGACCTACACGGCGAACCTCATCTTTAAACAATAAGCGAAGCGGCTCACAAAGTTTCAGGTGCATCTTTTCAGGTAAACCACCTACATTATGATGACTCTTAATAACCGTACCGGTAATAGAAAGGGACTCGATACAGTCAGGATAAATCGTACCCTGTGCCAGCCATTTCACATCTTTAATCTTATGGGCCTCCTCATCAAATACTTCGATAAACCCCTTGCCTATAATCTTACGCTTTTCCTCAGGCTCCGTTACACCTGCCAGTTCTGCAAAGAACTTGGCACTGGCATCCACACCGATAACATTCAGACCGAGACATTCATAATCGTGCAGTACATTCTTGAACTCATTCTTACGGAGCATACCGTGATCTACGAAGATACAAGTCAGGTTCTTACCGATAGCACGATTCAACAATACAGCAGCTACGGAAGAATCCACACCACCGCTCAAACCAAGAACCACCTTATCATCACCCAACTGTTCCTTCAATTCGGCAACCGTCGTTTCAATAAAGGAAGCTGCACTCCAGTCCTGTTTGCAACCACAAACATCCACCACGAAATTCTTCAGCATCTGCGTGCCATCTTCGCTGTGAAATACTTCCGGATGGAACTGTACGCCCCACACCTTTTCGTTCTCTATCTGATAAGCAGCAATCGCCACCTTATCCGTCGAAGCTATTTTTTTGAAATTAGAAGGGATAACCGTAATTGTGTCTCCGTGACTCATCCAAACCTGTGTATTTTCCTTCACGTCCTTGAACAGCACATTATCCTTGTCAAAAGAGCTCAAGTGTGCACGTCCGTACTCACGACTTCCGGCAGGTTCCACCTTGCCGCCATTGGTATAAGCGATAAACTGCGCACCGTAGCAGATACCCAGAATAGGATACTTTCCACGAATTTCACTCAGATCAGCTTTAAATGCACTTTCATCGTATACAGAGAACGGGCTTCCCGAAAGAATAACCCCCTTTACACTCTCATCCCCCTCCGGGAACTTATTATAAGGTAAAATTTCGCAATACGTATTCAATTCACGGACACGACGGGCTATAAGCTGCGTAGTCTGCGAACCAAAATCAAGAATGACAATCTTTTCTTGCATATAATCTGTATGGATTTAATTAAAATGTTCCGCAAAAGTAGAAAAAAGTAAGAAAATAACGGGAATAATAGCCAGAAAATCTATATTTCATAACATAATTAATGAATTTGGTAGCCGGAAAGACACATAGAACACAGTAAAATCAGCTTTAAAAACATTACTGATAATCAAGATATTACAAGGAGTTAACTTCCTGTCAACAAAGAGTTAATTTCTTGTCGACAGGAAGTTAACTCCTTGCTGACAGGGAATGAATTGTCCCATTTTTCCTACCGCCTATTACCCGAACCGTATCAGATCCGTATTTGCTCCGTACCTAAGCGTTTGGACCGGATACGGACCAGGTACGGGCCAGACACGGACCGGGTACAGTGAGGATTATTTTTTGTTCTTTTTATCGTTTTTCTTTCAAGATATCCCTGATTTCCGTCAGTAAGACTTCTTCTTTACTAGGTGCAGGAGGAGCAGGAGGTGCTGCGGGAACTTCCGCCTCCTTCTTAGCCGTCAGCCTGGTCAGCAATTTGATGAACAGGAAAATAGAAAAAGCAATAATAAGAAAGTCAAACGTCACTTGCAGGAAATTTCCATAATTCAAGGTTACAGCGGCAATCTCTTTACCGTCCACAACTTCGGCAGGTTTCATCACCCACTTCAGGTCCGTAAAGTTCACACCTCCCACCAATAAACCGAGAGGCGGCATGATAATATCTGCCACCACAGAAGATACAATTTTACCAAACGCGCCACCGATGATTACACCGACAGCCATGTCTATCACATTACCTTTCATGGCAAATGATTTAAAATCTTGTAAAAATGAACTTTTTCCCATCACTTCCATTATTTAATTATAAAATTAAGTGCGAATATAAAAACATTTTCTTACTTTTGCACCGCATTTCAGAAATAAATGCGCAAGAGAAGAGAGATATTTGAACAAATATTATAAAACCCTTAAAAGTTTAAACAAAATGATTAAAGTAGGTATTAATGGATTCGGACGTATCGGACGTTTCGTTTTCCGCGCTGCAATGAAAAGAAACGATATTCAAATCGTAGGTATCAATGACCTTTGCCCGGTTGATTACTTGGCTTACATGCTGAAGTATGACACAATGCACGGACAGTTCAACGGTACTATCGAAGCAGATGTTGAAAACAGCAAACTGATCGTTAACGGTCAAGCTATCCGTATCACAGCTGAAAGAAATCCGGCTGACTTGAAATGGAATGAAGTAGGTGCAGAATACGTTGTTGAATCTACAGGTTTGTTCTTGAGCAAAGACAAAGCTCAGGCTCATATCGAAGCTGGTGCAAAATATGTTGTAATGTCAGCTCCTTCTAAAGATGACACTCCGATGTTCGTTTGCGGTGTAAACGAAAAAACATACGTGAAAGGTACTCAATTCGTATCTAACGCTTCTTGTACTACTAACTGTTTGGCTCCTATCGCTAAAGTATTGAACGACAAGTTCGGTATCCTTGACGGTTTGATGACTACAGTTCACTCTACAACTGCTACTCAGAAAACAGTTGACGGTCCTTCTATGAAAGACTGGAGAGGTGGTCGTGCTGCTTCTGGTAACATCATCCCGTCTTCAACAGGTGCTGCTAAAGCTGTAGGTAAAGTTATTCCTGAATTGAACGGTAAATTGACTGGTATGTCTATGCGTGTTCCGACTTTGGACGTATCTGTAGTTGACTTGACTGTTAACTTGGCTAAACCGGCTACTTACGCTGAAATCTGCGCTGCTATGAAGGAAGCTTCTGAAGGCGAATTGAAGGGTATCCTGGGTTACACTGAAGATGCAGTTGTTTCTTCTGACTTCTTGGGTGACACTCACACTTCTATCTTCGATGCTAAAGCTGGTATCGCTTTGACTGATACTTTCGTTAAAGTTGTATCTTGGTATGACAACGAAATCGGTTACTCTAACAAAGTTCTTGACTTGATCGCTCACATGGCATCAGTTAACGCTTAATTAGAAGCCTGAACAATATAGAAACCGCTGCGGGAAACCGTAGCGGTTTTTTTATACATTTCATTTTATATATTGTTAAAAAGCAAGCTGTTATCCGTTGAATAAGCTACAATTTTAGTAGTTTTGTAGTTCTATGGAGAGATTATTAATAACATTGATACTAGTTTGCACTATGAGCAATATAACAAACGCCCAGAATCCTTTCTACGGGCAATACCATACGCCGCACGGAACCGTGCCGTTCGACCGGATTGAAACTGAACATTATGAGCCTGCTATCCTCGAAGGAATCAAGCTGCAAAATGCTGAAATAGAGGCTATCATACAGAATCCGGAAAAGGCTGATTTTAGCAATACGATAGAAGCTTTCGAAGAGTCAGGGAAATTACTTGACAAAGTAGTTGCCGTCTTCGGTAATATGTTGAGCGCAGAAACGAATGACGATCTGCAAGAACTCGCTCAAAAGATTATGCCGTTGCTTAGTGAACACAGCAATAATATCACACTGAATGAAAAGTTATTCGCACGTGTGAAAGAAGTGTATAACCAAAAAGAGACTTTGCAACTGACACAGGAACAAAAACAGTTACTGGAAAATGCATATAACAGTTTTATTCGTCATGGCGCCAATTTAGAAGGAGAAGCACGGGAAGAATACCGTCGTCTGACTACCGAATTGAGTAAATTGACGCTTACCTTCAGTGAAAACAACCTGAAAGAGACGAATGCTTATCAAATGCTGTTAACAAAAAAAGAAAGCCTTGCCGGACTACCCGAAATTATCATAGAAGCTGCTGCTGAAACAGCCAAGAGCGAAGAAAAAGAAGGATGGGCGTTCACGCTTCATGCTCCAAGCTACGTTCCTTTCATGACGTATTCCGACAACCGTGATTTACGCCAGAAATTGTATATGGCTTACAATACAAAATGTACGCACGATAACGAATTCAATAATATCGATATCGTAAAAAATATAGCCAATACACGTATGAAAATAGCCCAGCTATTGGGATACAAAGATTATGCGGAATATACGCTAAAGAAAAGAATGGCTGAAAACAGTGAGTCTGTATACAAACTGCTCAACCAACTGTTGGAAGCATACGCTCCTACCGCACAACAAGAATACAAAGAAATCCAAGAACTGGCCCGCGAAGAGCAGGGAGATGATTTCGTTGTAATGCCTTGGGACTGGAGTTATTATTCAAACAAACTGAAAGACAAAAAATTCAATATCAACGAAGAAATGCTCCGCCCTTACTTCGAACTGGAACAAGTGAAGAAAGGGGTGTTTGGCTTGGCAGAAAAGTTATATGGAATCACTTTCCGGAAAAATACAGAAATTCCGGTTTACCATAAAGAAGTGGAAGCCTTTGAAGTGTTTGATAAAGACGGAAAATTCTTAGCCGTCTTATATACTGACTTCCACCCGCGTTTAGGTAAGCGCGCCGGAGCTTGGATGACAAGTTACAAAGACCAATGGATAGATAAAAAGACTGGCGAAAACAGCCGTCCGCATGTATCCGTTGTGATGAACTTTACCAAGCCAACCGAGAATAAGCCTGCTTTATTAACATTCAATGAAGTAGAAACATTCTTGCATGAGTTCGGACATAGCCTGCATGGTATGTTTGCCAATTCCACTTACAGAAGTTTAAGCGGAACCAATGTATATTGGGACTTTGTGGAGCTTCCTTCGCAGATTATGGAGAACTTCGCCATAGAGAAAGATTTCCTCAATACATTTGCCCGTCATTATCAGACAGGAGAAGTTTTACCGGATGAATTAATAAAACGTCTTGTAGATGCTTCTAATTTTAATATTGCCTATGCTTGTCTGCGACAACTAAGTTTCGGTTTACTCGATATGGCGTGGTATACTCGCGACACTCCTTTTGAAGGAGACGTGAAAGCTTATGAACAGGAAGCCTGGAAGGATGCACAAATATTGCCGATTGTACCAGAAGCTTGCATGAGTACGCAGTTTTCCCATATCTTTGCTGGTGGATATGCCGCCGGATACTATAGTTATAAATGGGCGGAAGTACTGGATGCTGACGCTTTCTCATTGTTCAAGCAAAAAGGAATATTCAATCAGGAAGTTGCAGACTCGTTCCGCAATAATATCTTGTCGAAAGGAGGAACGGAACATCCAATGGTACTTTATAAACGTTTCCGCGGACAGGAACCAAGTATTGATGCTTTATTAATCAGAAATGGAATAAAGAAATAAGTATTAAGTATAAGGTATTAAGTATTAAACATAACCGTATGAAGAAGAATATCTATAAAATAGTAGGATTATTACTATTGCTTCCTTTATTTTCAGGGTGTAATGATTCGGACGATGTAGCCGCTATCTTTACAGGAAAAACGTGGAAACTAAATTATATCACTGTGGATGGAGGTCATGAGATGTTTGGCTTTTGGGAGAATGAGGAACAAGAAAAAGCAAGTATCAAAGAGCTTAATAAGAATGGTACATACAATATCGTATTTGATGGTACAGTAGATGGAGATGTTATGAACGGAAATATAAAAGGAACTGTCATTGCAACCAGTACTTTTGAAGGGAAATGGAGTGCCAATGCCAAAAACAACAGCTTTAAAGCTACTGTTACCACTGCAGGTAATTATGGTAACGACCAACTCGCCAGAAATTTTATAGAGGGGCTTAATGCTGCTACATCTTACGAAGGAGATAGTAATAACTTATACCTTTTATACAAACCGGCATCCGGTAAACAAACTTTCCGTATGGTTTTCCGGGTAGTTAGTAATAAATAGTAAACAACATGGACACTGAAAAGAAACAATTAGAACTTGACAAACGTTATATACGTATGGCCAGTATATGGGCTGAAAATTCCTATTGCCAACGCCGTAAAGTAGGAGCTTTAATTGTTAAAGATAAAATGATTATCTCCGACGGATATAACGGAACGCCTTCCGGTTTTGAGAATGTATGTGAAGATGAAAACAATCTGACAAAACCATACGTCCTGCATGCGGAAGCAAATGCCATTACCAAAATAGCACGTTCAAAC
>OGNI01000752.1_pt1 | contig 21922 bp, 20 predicted proteins | sample 1573421 | NCBI WGS metagenome assembly OGNI01 (sample SAMEA2581928, study PRJEB24529) | metagenome | biome: Human gut stool | place: China | collected 2011
TTTCTACGGCGGGGAAGAAGTTCTTGGGCACGCTGCCGCCGAACACCTTTTCCTCGAACACCACCTGCTCGCTGTCGCAGGGCTCAAAGTTGATGATAACGTCACCGAACTGGCCATGACCGCCGGTCTGCTTCTTGTGGCGGCCCTGTTTCTGGCAGGCCTTGCGGATAGACTCGCGGTAGGCGATGCGGGGAGCTTCCAGACCGATCTCCACGCCGAACTTGTTCTTCAGCTTGGCCTTGACCACATCCAGATGCTGCTCGCCCAAGCCGCCGATGACCTGCTGATGGGTCTCGGCGTTATTGATGTAGCACAGGGTGGGGTCCTCTTCCATCAGGCGTGCCAGTGCGCTGGAGATCTTGCCCTCGTCGCCCTTCTTGGCCACGGTAACAGCCATAAACAGGCTGGGCTTGGGGAACACAGGTGCGGGCAGCTTGACCACGCGGTCTGCATCGCACAGAGTATCGCCGGTCTTTGCGCTCACCAGCTTTGCCACAGCGCCGATATCACCGGCACCGATGCCGTCGTTCTCCATCTGCTTCTTGCCAAGGACAGTCAGGGGCTTAGTGATCTTTTCCACCTCGCCGGTGCGGGCATTGGTCAGCGGCTCGCCTGCGGTCACCTTGCCGCTGATAACACGCAGATAGCTCAGCTTGCCCACGAACGGGTCAGCCACGGTCTTAAAGACGTAGGCGGCAGTGGGCTCATCCTCGGTGCAGTGCAGTTCCACCGGCTCGCCGTTGGCATCCTCGGCCAGCGTGCTGGCCTCGTGCTCCGGGCTGGGCAGCAGCTTATGCATATTGAACAGCAGCATATCCAGTGCCTGCATGTTCACGGCGCTGCCGCAGAACACGGGGGTGATCAGGCCGTCCTTAACGCCCTTGCGCATGCCCTCCACGATCTCCTCGGTGGTAAAGGGTTCGCCGCCGAAGAACTTTTCCATCAGCTCATCGTCGGTTTCTGCAATGGCCTCGCTCATGGCCTCGATCAGGCCCTGGAAGCGGTGGCCGATGTCCGGCAGGTCTACCTGAATCTGCTTGCCGCCCTCGTACTTGAAGGCCTTCTGGCTGAACAGGTTGATGTACACAGGGGTGCCGTCATCCAGCTTTGCGGGCACGACGCAGGGGCAGATGGTGGAGCCGAAGCGGATCTTCATATCCTCAAGGATCTTGAAATAGTTGGCGTTTTCCAGATCGCACTTGGACACGAACACCATGGTGGCCTTGCCGTTCTTGCGGGCCAGCTGGAACGCCTTTTCTGCGCCCACAGTAACGCCGCTGCGGCCGGACACGCACACCAGCACGCTCTCGGCGGCGCGGATGCCCTCGTACTCGCCTGCTTCAAAGTCGAACAGACCCGGTGCATCGATCAGGTTGTACTTGATGCCCTCGTACTCCACCGGCACAACGGAAGCCGACAGGCTGGCCTTGCGCTTTGCTTCCTCGGGATCAAAGTCCGAAATCGTGGTACCGTCCTCGACCCGGCCCATACGCTCGGCAGCGCCCGAAAAATAGACCAGTGCTTCGGTCAGCGTGGTCTTGCCGCTGCCGGCATGGCCGGCAATCAGAATATTGCGGATGTTGTTGCTTGCGTATTTCATATCGGTTTTTCCCTCATTTCCGCCGCACGGAGCGTTCTCTCCGTTTTTGTGGCATATTTTACAAAGATAATACCACATCTGAAACGATTTTTAAATATATCGTTTCAAATTTTAGCAAAAGCGCCTGCCAAACTTCCGGGCACTGTTTTGTGCAAGTTGACATTGCGGTGCAGAAACCGTTTGCAAAAAAGGCAAAACTCCCGGCAGCGCGTACAGGCGCGGAGCCGGGAGTTTTCGTTGCAAATATGCGGTTTTTGTGGTATGCTGTAAGTGCCGCTTCGGCGGTAAGGGCGTTGATTGCATAATCGGTGGTCTAGCTCCTTCCGGCTGCGCGCCAGAGGGGGACGAAAAATTTTTTGCTTCCCCTGACGCGAAAGCGGAAAGGGTGGATGCCTCATGACGTTCGAACAGGTCGTGCTGTTGCTCACGCTTCTTGGCGGAGCAATCTACATTACCTTCGAGATCACATGGACGATTTCCAACGGCAAAAAGAAATGACCGCTCATGCCCTCAGAAAGCAAGCGGTCATTCTTTACGACTGATTAGCCGGATGAGGAGCTGACCATTGCAGTCAGCGCTCTTTCTATTCGTAGTATAGTCTATTTTTCCGGGTTTGTCAAGCCGCAGACCCGCCGGAAGAGGCAGGAGGTTTTACGCGATGAAGCGCGAGGATTATATCAACTGGGACGAATATTTTATGGGCATTGCGCTGCTTACCGCCATGCGCTCCAAGGACCCCAACAGTCAGGTGGGTGCGTGCATCGTAAGCCCGGAAAATAAGATTCTTTCCTTAGGCTACAACGGGATGCCCATGGGCTGCAGCGATGACGAGATGCCTTGGGAGCGGGAGGGCGCGCCCCTGCAGACCAAGTATATGTACGTCTGCCACGCCGAGCTGAACGCCATTCTCAACAGCGCCCACAACAACCTGAAGGGTGCCCGGGTGTATGTGACCCTGTTTCCCTGCAACGAGTGCACCAAGGCAATCATCCAGTCCGGCATTGCCGAGGTGGTGTACTACGGCGACAAGTACCACGACAGCGATTCCAGCATTGCAGCGCGGTTCATGTTCGAGCACGCCGGTGTCCGGCTGACCCCCTATAAGCCCACCGGACGCCGGGTGGAGCTGGAGCTGTACCACGAAGAAGTGTACCAAGAGCAGGCCGGGCCGGAGCTTCTGGAACAGGCCAGGGCCATTCTGGAGGAGTACGGCGTGGGCGGCTGGGCAGGCTTCTCTGGCCACGCCCCCAACGTGCTGGACGGCAAAAGCTTCCGGCTGGAAGCCACTCTTACCGACGGCACCCGCATTGAAGCCCACGGGGAAAACAGGTTTCCCCCAAACTACCGGGACGTGATGAGCGCTCTGGACGCCCTCACCGCCGCCGCTCAGAAAAACGCCCTGCAGCAATACACCCCATAACAGAAAGGAGCACCCCATGAAACAACGATTCTCAAAACGAACGCGCCTTGTCAGTGCCCTTTTGACACTGGCCATGGTGTTCACCTTCCTGCCCTTCAGCGCCTTTGCGGCAAACACGGGAATTGCTTTTGATTCGCCGGATTTTAAGCTTAATTTCCCAGATGAGGAATTTCGGCGCTTTCTCAAAGAATGCTGTGACAAAAACGGCGATGGCAAGCTTGATGTGGATATCCAGAATATGACGATTCCAACCAGTTATGCAATCACAAGTCTTGAAGGAATCCGTTTCTTTGAAGATCTCGAAAAGCTGGATTGCCATGGTATCGGCTTGACAACACTTAATGTTAGCATGAATTTCAAACTGAAGGAGCTGGATTGTTCCGGGAATCAACTGAAAGATTATCTTCCTATTCTTTCAAGCGGACTGAAAAAACTGAATTGCTCCAATAATAAACTGACCCACATGAATCTGGGCAATCGCTCTGGGCTGAATCTTGAAGAGGTGGATTGCTCCAATAACAACATAACGAATATCGTAATGTGGAACGTAGGGGAACTGGTCAAATTTGATTGTTCCAACAACGACCTGATGACGTTGGATGTCAGCCAATGCTTCAGGCTGAAAGAACTGAATTGCTCTGGAAATCAATTGATGGAGTTGGATGTCGGGCACCAGACGCAGCTGACACAGCTGGATTGTAGCAATAATAAATTGACAGAACTGAACGTGAAACAGAATGGCGGCTTGACATCTCTGTTATGCAATGATAATCAGCTGAAAACGCTGGACCTGAGCCAAAATCACAGTTTGAGTCATCTGAATTGTGCAAAGAATCGGTTGGCTTGTGTAGACGTTACTGGAATCAGCGGTACGATAACGGCTGATGGCAACAGGCGTCCCATTGCTGTCCGTACAGACGGAACGTTTGACTTGACCACCCTGCCCGGCTTTGACGTGAGCAAGGCAACCGGCTGGAATGGCGGCTCTGTTTCCGGCACGACGCTAAGTGTGAATGCGGGCGCAGACGAGGTGAGCTACCAATACGATTGCGGCAATGGAGTAAACCCTACATTCATCTTTGAAACCAGTCTGCCCATCAATGAGGATAATTTCCCCGACCCTAACTTTAGAAATTATATCAAAACCTACAAAGCAGGTGGCAGAGATGTCCTCACGGTGGAAGAACAAAGAAAAGTCGAAACAATCGAAGTCGAAGGAAAGAACATCAGCAACTTAAAAGGCATTGAGGCGTTCCCCAACCTGAAAGAGTTGAAATGCGGAAACAATTCTATCCAGAATTTGGACCTGAGACAGAATCCAAAGCTGAAAACGTTGAAATGCAATAAGAATCAACTGACCCAGCTGGACCTGAGCAAGAACCCGGATATCGACTATCTGAATTGTTCCGAGAACCAGTTGGAACAGCTGGATGTATCGCATCTGAAAGATTTGGTGAATCTCGATTGCTCGCACAATAATCTGGAGCAGCTGGATGTCAAAAATAGTAAATTTCTGGTAGCACTCTACTGTTCTTGGAATCGGTTGACAGAGCTGGACGCAGATGTGTCCCATAAGTCCCATCTGGAAAGGGTAGAATGCCAAAACAACCAGCTGACATCGCTGATTCTGGGCCAAAATAAACTGCTGAAGAAACTGAATTGTGCCCATAACCAGTTGACCCAGCTAAACCTGAACAATATGATTTCCTTAAAGGATCTGAACTGTTTCAACAACCAGCTGACCGTGCTGGATGTCAGCGATAGTCCAGAATTGACTACATTGTGGCTTGGAAATAACCATCTCACCAGCCTGAATTTGGACAACAACCCGAATCTCAATTTCACTTACACGGATATTTACAGCGGTGAAAATGTTTACACCGTTACCCTGAACCCTGACCGTACGTTTGACCTGAACACTCTGCCCGGGAACTTTGATATAAACCGGGTTACTGGATGGGTCAATGGCACAGTCAAAGGGAACATTCTGACGGTCAATGAAGGCACAAACGTAGTGTACTATGGTTATCGGTGCATAACTGGTATGATGGATGCAAGTTTCACACTGGATGTGACTGGAACCGGCGGCACAGTTCCCCCGGTAACGCCTCCATCCGGCGGCGATAACCCGGGCGGCTCTACCCCGGGCGGCACCACCCCCGGCGGCTCTACCGGCGGCGGTGACGGCGGCGGTGCGGTCGTCATCGTGGCGGCGGCTGGCGCAGTGGCGGCTGGCGTTGTAGGCTACGGCGTGTACAATTATGTTTCCGGCCAGAAGCTACAAGCCCTGCTGCCGGAAGGCGTGGCTGCGCCCGAGAACCGCGCCCAGACCGCGCTGCTGCTGTGGAACACCGCAGGCCGTCCCGAGCCTGCCGAGGCCCCGGCCTTTGCAGACGTGGCAGACCCGGATACCGCCAAGGCAGCCCAGTGGTGCGTGGAGCAGGGCCTGATGAAGCGCCGCCTGAACGGCAAATTTGCCCCCGGCAGCAGCATCCCGGCTTATCAGGTGCTGAACGCCTACCGCAAGCTGGCAGGATAAAACCTCTCAGTCTCGCTTCGCCTGGCAGCTCCCCTGACCGGGGAACTAAGAACGCAGGCGTGTTCCGGCAAATGACATCAAAACGCAACCGATGCCCTGACTTTCCCATCAGGAGAGGGGGCGCGGCATAAAAAATAAGCATCCGCAGCGCACTGCGCCTGAGCTGAAGCAGCCCGGCCATGCGCTGCGGATGCTTTTGTTGTGCGGTGGGGCACGCCGTCAAAAACAAAAAATCTGACCCCTTCTCTTTCGAGAAAAGGTTTGGATCTTCCTTGTCTGGCGCGAGTAGTGATACAGAACTTTTTGAAAACAATCGTAGTACAATTTGTTTTTGAGGTCATCGGATAGCAACTTGCTTGTATCACATCCCGATGGGCAGCTGTATTGAAAAAAACAGCTACCCAAGACAAAAAGAAACGCCGTATCGCTTAATACGATACGGCGTTTTATGGACTCGAAGGGAGTCGAACCCTCGACCTTTCGGATGCGAACCGAACGCTCTCCCAACAGTCTCGCTTTTGTGCACACCTTATGCAATGTGAGAAAAGAAAAATCAACGTATATTCGTCCATATGGAAGGCGCGGTCATGCTGATAGACTTTCTTGGTCGCAAGTATGGTCTCCAAGCCGCTGATTATCAAGATGAAGCTGTTTGGGGCGTAATATGGTTGGCGGACAAGTGAGCTACAGGCCCTTGAGATGTAACTCATATGGGGTTCAGATGTATCACATCCCAATTTACAATAAAATACGATGTACCGTAAAAGCGTAGCTTCTGTTTTGAATGAAATCTGCGCTTTTATTTCATTTTAAATATAGATTAAGAACAAAACAAGCTCCAAGAGACAGTAATCCGGGATTGACAGACATACTTATATTGAGTAAAATAACAATGAGTAACTATATTCTAGTGGAAGGGCGGTGATCTCTTGGCAACGGCTGATCAGGTTAAAAGTCTAATTAAGGCACATATTGAACAGGATGATGAGAGGTTTAAAACAATCACCCTTCAAATTGCAGCTAATGAAGCTAGGCATGGGCATGATACTTTTGCTCGTGAGCTTAAGCAGTATGCAGAAAAAATTGGTAAAGGAAAAAAGAACCTAATCCGATTGAATAACAATGGGAATGGAATGTTCCTCGTCACCTATCCTTCTGAGCGACTTTCGGATTTGGTTGTTTCCTCGGAAATCCAAGAACGGATAGAACGATTGCTCATAGAGTACCGAAATCGAAACAAGCTACAAAAGTATGGATTGAGCAATCGACGTAAAATTCTAATTGAAGGGCGTCCGGGAACAGGAAAAACATTTACGGCATCTGTGATTGCAGCAGAGCTAGATTTACCCCTTTATACAATTCAGATGGACAAAGTCGTTACCAAGTTCATGGGCGAAACAAGTACCAAATTGCGTCAGATTTTCGATAATATTTCAACTTCAACAGGAGTGTATTTTTTTGACGAATTTGATGCCATCGGCGCCGATAGAAGTTTGGACAATGAAGTTGGCGAGGCAAGAAGAATCCTAAACTCCTTTTTACAATTTATTGAGCAGGATACTTCGGACAGTATCATCATTGCAGCGACCAATAATCAAAAATTATTGGATCAAGCTCTTTTTAGACGTTTTGATGATGTTCTACATTATGCGATGCCAACAAGTGATGAAGTCAGAAGACTATTTGAAATTAGATTGGGGACGTTTGATAGTTCCTTTAAAGTATCTGATGAGACCATTCGCATGGCCAGCAAATTGAGCCATGCAGAAATCATTCGGGTGTGTGACGATGCTATTAAGAATTCTATTTTAATGAATACAAAGATAGATAATGTGTATCTTTTAAAAATGCTTAAAGATCGTATAAATGCATATATAGCGAAGGAGGCATGATCTCGTGCCTGTAGAGAAACGCAATATTTTCCTTCATGAAACGCAGCATGCCTTACCGTATGTTTCAAAACGAAAAAGATCGGATGCATCGTTTCCTTGCCGCGAAAATCCAAAGGCGCACGCCGCTTTTATTCTTCAAAAACTTGAGGCCTGCAGACAGCAAGATTATGATCAGAAACAAGTAGCGGCTATTAGGCATAAAGAAGGAATCTATCTTGAATTTTCAGGTGCAGCAGGATACGATTTGCTTACAAAATCCTTTGACAATTATTCTTCAGGTATACGTCTGCTTAATGTACGCGAAGATGGGCAAGACGATGAAAAAATTGTTAGGGCCACTGTTTATGTTCCTGCAGAAAAAACAACATATTTCCTTGATAAAATCCAATCGTATTCAGAGTCGCTAGACACGCTAGAAGCCGGACAAAATCCCAAAAACGACAGTTTAGTTCGGAGTATTGAAGATGTAAAACTTGCTTTGCTCGAGGCGTTTTGGGTAGGAAAAGTAGAGGATATACCTTCTGATGTTCCAGCGTGGTGTGAAATATGGCTCCGATATGAAAAATCCGATCATGCAGCAGCGGAGCAAGATCTTTCTACATGCTGTGAAGAATTCGGAATAGAACTCAATTCAAAGTGTATTGTTTTTCCAGAACGAGTAGTTCGACTCGTCCGAGGTACGCGTACACAATTATCGATGCTGCTTGAGGGGTGCAATTATTTAGCTGAAATTCGTAGAGCACAAGAACCAACAAGTTTTTTTGATGAGTTAACTGGTTCTGAACAAAAAGAATGGGTAAACGATTTGTTATCAAGAACAGAATTTCATCCTTCAAGTGCTTCGGTATGCATTCTTGATACAGGTATAATGTATTCACATCCACTTCTTCAACCAGCGATTGATGAGAACAACGTACAAGCGGTTAACGACCAATGGGGAAAAAATGACCATAACGGACATGGAACCGAAATGGCTGGCGTTGCATTGTACTATGATCTCAAGGACAAATTAAGTACTTCTGACACAGTTGATGTGTATCACCATCTGGAATCTGTAAAAATTTTGCCTCCTCACGGAGAGAATGATCCAGACTTGTATGGTGCGGTGACCGGGCAAGCTGTATCTTTGGCGGAAATTTCCAATCCGAATGCAAATCGTAGCATTTGTATGGCAGTAACATCATCACAATATAATACTAACGATGGAAGTCCAACATCGTGGTCTGCTGCTGTAGACAACATTTCATCCGGTGTGGGTGAAGAAGATGCAAAGCGGTTATTTTTCATTAGTGCTGGAAATGTTGATCCTTCTGAAATGCACGATTCAGGTTACCCCAATGCCAATGAAGTACATGTCGTTGAGAGTCCCGGCCAAGCATGGAATGCTTTAACTGTTGGAGCATACACGAAAGATGTCTGTGTTGATGATGAGAACTACAGAGGTTTTACTCCTGTTGCAGATAATGGACAGCTTTCGCCGTATAGTGCTACTTCTTTGATGTTCTCTAAAAAATGGCCAATTAAGCCAGAGATACTTCTCAATGGCGGCAATATGGTGACAAACGGTACCGATTATGATTCGTGTGCAGATTTATCATTGCTGACTACAGGAAAAAATCATTTGGTAAGGCCCTTTTCAACAATTTGGGCTACTAGTGCTGCTACTGCTCAGGCGGCATATATGGCTGCTCAGATATTTGCTGAATATCCCGATGCTTGGCCGGAAACGGTACGCGCACTATTAGTGCATTCAGCTCGCTGGACACCGCAAATGGAGCAGCAATTTTGTACAGACACAAGGAAATCCAGTGGTCGAAGACACCTGCTTCGCACATGTGGATATGGGGTTCCTGATCTTGAACGAGCAATTCAATGTGTAGACAATTCTGTGAATTTAATTATTCAAGAAGAAATGCAGCCATATGAAAAAGCGAATGGAGTATCTCAAATGAAAGAGATGCATTTGCATCAAATTCCATGGCCTTCAGAGGTACTTCAATCACTTGGAACAGTTGAAGTTGAGATGCGCGTTACTCTGTCGTACTTTGTTGAACCCGGCCCCGGAGAAAAAGGCTGGAAAGATCGTTACCGTTATCCTTCTTGTGGACTTCGTTTTGATGTCATCAATAGCAATGAGACAATAGAAGATTTCAAGAAAAGAGTTAACGTAAAGATGCGTGGAGATGATAAGGCTGACAGCGGTGACGGTAGTAGCGGTAGTGAGCGTTGGTTTCTTGGTTCGGACAATCGAGATGTCGGCTCCATTCATTCAGACTTTATTAAAGCAACTGCAGCAGAACTAAGCCAAGCAAAGTATTTGGCCGTCTACCCTGTAGTTGGATGGTGGAGAGAACGAAGCTACTTAGGAAAAGTTGAAAGTAAAATCAGATATTCCTTAATCGTATCTATTTCTACTCCGGATGTATCTGTGGATCTGTACACCCCAATTGTTGCACAGATTAATAATCCAATCGAAGTGGAAATCCCAACAGAATAACACCCTTATATAAAAGCGCAGCTTCTACTCTCAATGAATGGAAGCTGCGCTTTTATTTTTACCTACAACATATTTCAAAAGGAGGATGCCTATGGATAAAGATTTTATGTTGAACTACTACGACAAAATGGTGCGTCCGACATGGACGGAGCTGATGAAGACACCTCGCTATCAGAGGGTGGCTTGCGAACACGACAAGCTCGAACGTGAATTCCGGCGGCTGTTGGATGAAAAGCTGGGGCGGAAATATCTCGAACTGGACGATGCACTGTTCCGGGTGATGGATGACATCGCGGAAGCCATGTATATGAAAGGTGCCGCAGACCGTGAGATGATGATTCGTTAATACCATGAGCTACGACTACTTCTACGGTCAGTCGGGCGAATTGTTCTCCTATTTCCGCATCCCCAAAGCACTGTTCCAAGACTGCCGTTTTCGGCAGCTCTCCACCGATGCCCGGACACTGTACGGCATCCTGCTGGACCGCATGAGCCTGTCGGTCAAGAACGGCTGGCTGGACGAGCAGGGGCGGGTGTATATCATCTACACCGTCCGGGAAGTGCAGGAATCCCTCTGCTGCGCCGAACACAAGGCGGTCAAGCTGTTCCGGGAACTGGAGGACATCGACCTCATCGAGCGCAAACGCCGTGGTCTGGGCAGACCCAGCCTGATTTACGTCAAGGACTTTTCGTCTGGACTGCCAAAAGCGCAAGTACAGAATTGCCCAAACAGCAATTCAGGCGCTGCCGAAAGCGCAATTCTGGTGCAGCCAAAACCGCAAGCAAATAAGACTGATAAGAATAAAACAGAGTGGAACGATCCTGACCCTATCTATTCCGGGGGCATCCGGGAACAGCTTGAGGATTATTTTTATCAGGCATTGGAGGTAGAACTGCTGCTCCGGCTCTGCCCGGACGAGGAGGACACTATCTACCAGATCGTAGACCTTCTTGTGGACACCTGTTCCACCAAACGCAAGATGTTGCGGATTGCCGGAGATGACAAGCCTACCGAGGTAGTACGCAGTCGGCTGAAAAAGCTGAATGCCGACCACATCCGCTTCGTGCTGGATTCTCTGGCAGAAAACACCGCCCCGGTGCGGAACATGAAGCAGTATCTGCTGGCAATGCTCTACAATGCGCCCACCACCATGAACCTCTACTATCAGAACAAGACGAACCACGACTTTGCGCGTGGTTCACCGAAGGCGGGGTGATGTTATCGCAAAGAAAGCTACGATTATCGCAGTCACCAATCAAAAAGGCGGTGTGGGGAAAAGCACCACCTGTGAAAATCTAGGCATCGGGCTGGCAATGGAGGGCAAGAAAGTCTTGTTGGTGGATACCGACCCACAGGGTTCACTGACCATCAGCATGGGCTGGCAGCAGCCCGATGAACTGCCCACCACCCTTTCCACCCTGATGCAGAAAGCCATGAACGACCAGCCCATCCAGCCCGGCGAGGGCATTCTGCACCACGCAGAGGGCGTTGACCTGATTCCTGCCAACATCGAACTGGCAGGGCTGGAAGTAGCGCTGGTGAACAGCATGAACCGGGAAAAGATGCTCAAGCAGGTGCTGGACAGTGCCAAACGGGAGTACGATTTTATTCTGCTGGACTGTATGCCCTCGCTGGGGATGCTCACCATCAACGCACTGGCGGCGGCAGACGCTGCTTTGATTCCTGTGCAGGCGCAGTACCTGTCCGCAAAGGGTCTGGAACAACTTTTGCAGACGGTGCAGAAGGTCCGGCGGCAGATCAACCCGAAGCTGAAAATTGAGGGCATCCTGCTGACCATGACCGACAGCCGTACCAACTACGGAAAGCAGATCAGCAATCTGATCCGGCAGGCATACGGAAAGCACCTGAAGGTGTTCGAGCAGACCATTCCTCGTTCCGTTCGTGCGGCTGAAACCAGTGCCGCAGGCAAAAGCATCTTTGCCTATGACCCCAAGGGCAAGGTGGCAGAAGCCTACAAATCTCTTGCAAAGGAGGTGCTGGCGGATGCCGATCGACAGCGGAAACTTAGCTCTGAAAGGGCTAGATGACCTGTTTTCCACCGAGGAAAACCGACAAGAGGAGCAACGGGAACAGGTGCAGCAAATTCCCATCGACGAGCTGCACCCCTTCACCAACCACCCCTTCAAGGTGTTGGACGATGAAGCCATGACCCGGACGGTAGAGAGCATCGCACAGTACGGTGTGCTGGCTCCCCTGATTGCCCGCCCTCGCCCGGAAGGTGGCTATGAGATCATCTCCGGGCACCGCCGTCAGTATGCGGCTAAACTTGCCGGGCTGGACACGCTGCCGGTTATTGTGCGGCAGATGTCGGACGATGCTGCTGTGATATTGATGGTGGACAGCAACCTTCAGCGTGAACACATTTTACCCAGTGAACGCGCCTTGGCGTACAAGATGAAACTGGATGCCATGCGAAGAACTAGCGGTAGACCGTCAAAAGAAAATGTGTCCCAAATTGGGACACAAAAACGTTCCGACCAAATCATGGCCGAAGAACTTGGTGAAAGTCGCAATCAAATCCAGCGTTTTATCCGCCTGACCAACCTTATCCCGGAACTGCTGGACATGGTAGACAAAAAGAAAATCGCTTTTAATCCCGCTGTGGAATTGTCCTATCTGGACGAAAGCCAACAGCGGGATTTTTTAGAAGCCATGGAGGACACCCAGAATGCGCCGTCTTTATCGCAGGCGCAGCAACTGAAAAAGATGGCACAGCAAGGAGAGTTCAGCTACGAAAAAGCCTTTGATGTGATGGGACAGGAGAAAAAGAGCGAGAAAGACACCGTGACCATCAAAAACGAGACCCTACGGAAGTATTTCCCCCGCAGCTACACGCCCAAACAGATGGAGGAGAAGATCATCCAGCTTCTGGATGCGTGGCAGAAAAAGCAGCAGCGCCGCAACGAGCGCTGACCCGTAACGTAAGACCCGATGGGGTCTTTTTATTTTGCAAAAATTCAGGAGGTAAAGCCTATGGACAACACGATTCCTTTCAATCCCACTTCTTGTACTGTCCGCACGGAACAGATCACCGTGGATGTGAGCATCCTGTCCGTGCTGAACCATGCGGCATCCCCCGGCAGACACAAGCCGGATGCCAATATTTATCTCGCCGCTATCGCCCCGGACATGGAACTGACCATCATCATGGAGGAAGATGCGCCCCACATTCTGCCCTGCTTTGATGAAGAAGATGCCACCATCACTATCAAGGGCGCGCCGCTGTTCATCAGCTACAACCCGGCACAGGTGCTGACGCTGGCGGGCAAGCACTATCTGACGGGTGCGGTCATTTTCTACCGCACAGACAGCAGCGGCCGCATCGTTTCGCTGACAGTGGAGGACATTTACCGTTTCCAGAGTTATCTGGAAATGCAGAGCGTCACGCTGGTGGCAGACGGTCAGAAACTGACCTGTATCTGCATCGACTGAGGTGCGCCATGCTGAATTTTTTCATCGGTTTCGCATTTTTTGAGTTCGGCGCACTCTGCGGCTTCTTCGTGGCTGCGCTGATGCAGACGGCAAGGGACGGTGATGAACGTGCAGGAAGAAGTCGAACAGAAAACATTCAACATTGTGGTATCCACCACAAAGCTGACCGCCCGGACGATTCTGAACGCTGGCCGAACAGCACTTCGGGAGTATCAGTCAAAATTACTGGCTGATAAGTCGAGCGGCAAGCAGAGCGTCCGAATGCTCCTGCGGCAAAATCGGGGTGTGTCCAGCGTAGAAATCAGCAAAACAGGCATCCGTGGGTTGGAACGCTATGCCAAAAAGTACGGCATCGACTATGCCATCCGCAAGGACACCTCCGAGGTGCCGCCCCGGTATCTGGTCTTTTTCAAAGCCCCGGACGCAGAAGCCTTCAATTCGGCGTTCAAGGAGTATTCGGCATCTCTGCTGAACAAAGACAAACGCCCCTCGGTGCTGGCAAAACTGCATGAACTGGTGCAGGCAGCGGCTGAACTCCCCGGCAAAGTCCGGCATAAGGAACAGGAGCGTGGACTGTGACCACGAAAAAGCTGACAAAGCTGCTGGCACTGTATCTGCCCTATATTTTGCTGGGGCTGGTGGCAACCAACATTGGCGAAGCGTGGCGGCTTGCCGAGGGCAAAGAGCTGGGGGATAAGATCATGGCGATGATGGGCACCGTTCCGGTGGCGTTTGCGAACCCGCTGCCCAGCTTGCATCCGCTCGATTTGCTGGTGGGCTTGTGCTGCGGTGCAGGGTTACGGCTGGCGGTCTATTTGCGTGGAAAAAACGCCAAGAAGTACCGCCACGGCATGGAGTACGGCTCTGCCCGGTGGGGCACCGCCAAGGATATTGAGCCGTTCATGGCTCCCAAGTTTGCCGACAACATTATCCTGACCAAAACGGAACGGCTGATGATGTCCAACCGTCCGCCGGACCCCAAGAACGCCCGGAACAAAAATGTGCTGGTGGTGGGCGGCTCCGGCAGCGGCAAGACCCGGTTTTGGCTCAAGCCCAATCTTTTACAATGTCACAGTTCCTATGTTGTAACAGACCCGAAGGGCTATAATGAACAAGGATAAAACAAAGATGCGTTTACAAAAGGATAAAAATATCGTATCTTTGTTACATATCAAGCAACCAAACTCCAACCAAAAAACAAAGAAGGTGAAACTATGGCAAAATCCAACCAAGGAAAAATCACGGCTCTGTATGAACGGCTTTCCAGAGATGATGAACTGCAAGGTGAATCCAACAGCATCCTGAACCAGAAAAAGTATCTGGAAGACTACGCCCGCAAAAGTGGTTTCAACAATATCAAACATTTTACTGATGATGGCTACAGCGGAACAAACTTCAACCGCCCCGGCTTTCAGTCAATGATTGCCGAAATCGAAGCTGGGCATATTGCAACGGTCATTGTAAAAGACATGAGCCGTTTTGGACGGAACTATCTGGAAGTTGGATTTTACACCGAAATTCAGTTTCCATCAAAAGGTGTTCGGTTCATTGCCATCAATAATAATGTAGACAGTGCCAATCCAACAGACAACGACTTTACGCCCTTTCTGAACATTATGAACGAGTGGTACGCCAAAGATACCAGCAACAAAATTCGTGCGGTGTTCAAGTCCCGGATGCAGGACGGTAAACGGTGCAGTGGCAGTATTCCCTACGGGTACAAACGGATTCCCGGTGATAAGCAGACGCTTTATGTGGACGAAGAAGCCGCTGCCGTTGTCCGTAGAATCTTCGATATGGCAGCCAGCGGTGCCAGTCTTGCACAAATTGGCCAGACTCTTTCGGATGAAAAAGTGCTGATCCCGTCTGCATATGAAGAACAGTATCATCCTGAATCTGCTCGGCACCATTCGTACCACGACCCCTATCGATGGAATACGACCACCTTGACCTATGTTCTTGACCGTCAGGAGTATCTTGGGCATACGGTGCTGTGCAAAAGTATTCGTGAAAACTTCAAGCTAAAAAAGCGCCGCGCTGCAACCCCGGAAGAAAGAATCGTATTCAAAAACACTCATGAAGCTATCATCGACCAAGAAACATGGGATAAGGCACAACGTCTTCGGAAACGTTGCCCGAAAAGACTGCCGGATGGGACATATACACATCGGCTGTCGGGTATGGTTTTCTGTGCTGACTGCGGCTCCCGGATGAGCTTTTCCAGCCCAGAATCCAAACATCGGGATTCTAATGTAGTGTACGATTCGGATTCTTCATGGCAGTGCAGCAAATACCGTAATATGTACGTCTCCTGCACATCCCATTTTATCAAGACATCAACCATTGAAGACGCCATTCTGGAGGCAATAAAAGCAATGGCGCAAAAAGTCCTTGAGGATGAAACAGAATTTGCAGAACAGCTTCGAACTTTATGGGAAAGCCAGAACAGTCAATCTTCTAACGAGTACAAAAAAGAACTGCTCGCTGTGCAAAAGAGAATGGATGAGCTTGATACTTTGATTCGCAGCCTATATGAAAGCAGTGTTATAGGTAAAATCCCGGAACGTCAATTCCAGCGGCTGATGGCACAGTACGATGAAGAACAAACGGGCTGTGAAATCCGTATGGCGGAACTGAAAAAAGAACTGGACAACGCTGAAACAACGAAAGTTGACCTGAAACGCTTTGTAAAACTGATTCGGAAATATAAGGACTGTGAAACGCTGACAGATGAAATGCTGTACGAGCTGGTAGAAAAAGTGGTGATTCATTCCGCATCCGGCGGACGGACGATCTACCGTCAACAGCAAATCGACATTTATTTCAACTTCATTGGCGATACTTTTCCCAGCCAAATCGAGATCAACCACGACGATGCGAAAAAGATTACAGAACAGCAGATAGCCAAGCGTAAAAAGTACCAAAAAACATCTGGAGAAAACCGCAAGAAAAAACGAGTGGCTTTGAGAGAAGCTGCTAAAACTGACCCGCAAGCAGCAGCAGAGTACGAAGCACTCTTACAGAAAAACCGGGAACGCTGCCGCCAATATGCCCAAAAGAAAAAGCTGGCTCAACAAGAGCTTGCCGAAAAAAATCCCCTTCAACTTGAACCAACCGATGAACTGAAAGGAGAATCCGCATGAACAAACTTGAAAATTCCATCCATGACAACGCTAACGGTCTGGACTACACCCTTGTCAATGACCACTATCTGCCGAACCTGACCGCAGCAGCCCCGGCAGAACAGCACCCCATCGGGAGGTGGGGCCGCTTACATAAGAAATATCTGCAAGAACATCATCCTATCCGGTACAATCAACTGCTCCTGTCCGGTGAGCTAAGCGGCTACCTTGCCAAGCTGGACAAGCAGGCCGAGGAACAGCTTGTGTTGACCGTCCGACAGATGCAGAAAGCCGAGGATGTGACCGAAGACCTGAAAGCCGCCGATCAACTGGAATGGGTGCTCCGGATGAACAGCATCCGAAACCGCGCCGAGGAAATCATCAAGTCTGAGCTGATTTTTGTCTGATACAATATTGCATCTCTGACCGCCCTGCACGACTGCAAGGCGGTCTTTTCGTTACATCGGGTCTGCACACGGCAGCCCCTTTTTTGATACGGAGGTACACGCCTATGAAACTGACTTTTGATGAAAAGAAGCTGCTCTATGCCTACGGCAACCCCGATCTGGCACTGACCCGCAAGCGGCTGTATGAGGTTGCCGGACTGACGGTTGATCCTGATCTGAACAGGCTGGTGTTCGATTTCGTCCGTAAGCTGGAGAATGAATCGCTGCATCTGGAGCGCTGGTACGACCAGATGTTCTACTTCATCCGTTCCGAGATGGAGTGTTATGCCGGGATGGAGAAGCTGGCGCAGGACATCGAGCGTGATGAGGATTGGGGGCCTGAGATGTTTGAGGAAAACGAAGATGACGAACTCTCTGACGATGTTTAAGCTGGAAACCATGATCTACGCCAGCGAGGACGGAACGAACAGCGTGTTCACGCTGAATTCTGCCTTGCAGAAGCAGCTTGACGCCCTTGCAACGCAGCACCCGGAGGTGTGCCAGCGGAAGGCAAGGGGCGAAGCTGGCGGGGTAACGTATCAGGTCAGGGGTGCCGCACTGGCTATCCAGCCCGTGCGGGGCACCGATCTGCTATGGTAAAATAATCTCCAATCGGCTACCGTATCCCTGCAAGTCATCATTGGTTTGTGTAAACACAAAGAAGCGGCGGCTCTGAAAATTGAGCCGCCGCTTCAAAATGGGCGTGCGGATATGTCTGCTATACGACGGCTTTTTTCTTTTGCCGTCGTCCGGTAGATCATTCCATATTTATGAAACTTGGTGCTTGGCAAATACACGGCGAGAGATACCTGCACCAACTCCCAAAAAGAGCAGTGCTGCCGGGATTGCCCATATCGCATACAGCATACCGTTACTCATTTGTTCCACCGACAGGAGCGAAATAGCCAGTGCATGATAGATAGGAAGAAGTCCAACCAATCGGAACAACGGATTTGCTTCTGTGATTGGCAGCAAAACTGGGAACAGAAAAATTGCTATCGCCGCAACCAAAGCTACAATCTGATTTTTACTGATTGCAGATAGGAACAGTGTAATTCCAGTAACGCTGAGGGTACAGGTAAAGGCCAACAGGATTTGATATTTGAGTAATGTTCCACAAGTGATATTGAAAGGAATAAACCCTTCTACATAGTCGCTGGGAGCGAATAGAATACTACAATCTAGCCCTTCCGTTCCGTAAAAGATAAGAGCAAGAAGCAAGTTAAAAGCCGCAACCAGCGCAGTAGTGAGAATGGCGGTAAGAATGCCTGCTGCTACCTTTGCAGTAGCGCATTTGGTTTTGCCGTATTTGCTTGTCAATATGATATTGTCAACGCCTTCATACTCGCCGGAGAAAATCGGAGCAAGCATGATGATAACCGCAAGAGCAAGCGCGACAAAAACCCGCACCATGTTTCGGCTGGTGGAAAGCCAACCGTCCACATAGCCAATTTTGATTTCTTCATTGCCAAATACATCAGAAACACTTAATCCGTTCCAATTTCCCTCTTTATCAGAAAACCGTGAAAAGGCTGCCGATTGCATGGCGTTTTGATAAACATAGATTGCACTCAATCCATGTAAATCTGATGTCGGTGCAAAATCAGACATCATTTGCTGCACTTTTTCGTCTGTCAGGATTCCTTCATATTTAGCTGCAATTTCCTTGTCGATTTTTACTGCTGTTTTGCCAGTACCTTCACCGATATTTTGGTCAAATGCATATTTGTTTTGAAAGGTGGAAAAGGATAGCAAAGCAGAGAACAGGATAATTCCAATTAGAGCGATGAGCGCCAAACGCTTTGAAAACACTTTCCGCAGTTCAAAAAGAATCAGTTTTTTCATTCTTCACAGCCCCCTTTGAAATAGAACAGGTACAGGTCTTCCAAAGTAGGCTGCACCCTTACCGCATTTTCCATAGACGGACGATCTCCAATAATCCGTAAGATTGTCTGGTTTCCACTGATGTTCCGCAGATTACTTGTATTGTAGGCAGCTGCGTATTTTTCCGCATAGGCAGTCGGAACCGTACATTCCCATACTTGACCGTCGATTTCAGAAGTGATCTCTTGCGGATTTCCAAAGTGAATGATTTGCCCGGACTTCATCATAATGATTTCCTCCGCAATAAACTCCACATCGGAAACAATATGCGTAGACAGGATCACAATGCGGTCTTTGGAAAAGGCGCTGATCAAATTGCGGAAACGGACGCGTTCTTTCGGGTCAAGCCCTGCCGTTGGCTCGTCTAAAATCAAAATGCAGGGGTCATTGAGCATGGCTTGTGCAATCCCTAAACGCTGTTTCATGCCCCCGGAAAAGGTTTTGATTTTGTGCTTACTTTCCCTCGATAAGTCTACTGCTTCCAGCAGTTCTTTTGCCTTCTTCCGCGCTGCCTTCTCGTCCAAGCCTTTTAGGGCAGAAATGTAAAGCAGAAAGTCATACGCTGAAAAATCGGGGTAATATCCGAAGTGCTGCGGCAAATAGCCTAAGAGGTTTCGATACTTCTCACCCAGTTCAACAATGCTCCTGCCATTCAGCATGATTTTTCCGGAAGTAGGCGTTTGGATATTGCAGAGCAGCCGCATAAGCGTTGTTTTTCCTGCGCCGTTTGCGCCCAGCAAGCCGTAGACACCATTGGTCAGGGTAATATTCAAATTGTCTACGGCGGTTTTGGAGCCGAACTTTTTTGTCAGCCCAATCGTTTTTAATTCCATAAAAAGCCCCTTTCTCCATAGGGAGCAATAAAATACTCTCCATGTGTTTTCATGGAGAGTATAGCGGGGAAATATCTACTTTTTATCTACAAGGCAGGAGATTTGAAGTAGGCGGATACATTTGCTCCAGTTGCAGTATTTTCAATCTTCAAATAGCCGTTGTGGTGTTCACAAAGCAGCTTGCAAATATATAGACCAAGTCCAAAATGCTCGGAATGGTTATTTTCCTCTGTGTAATATGGGCTGGTTGCTTTTTGCAGACTGCTTTTGTCAAAACCCTTCCCATCGTCTGATACGGAAAGCAACAAGCCGTTGTCATGCAAGGCGAAAGATATTGTTACCGTAGTCTGGGCATATCGAACCGCGTTGGCAAGCAGGTTATTGCTGACCTGTGAAACAAATGCGCTGTCAAGGGGCAACTGTGAATTGGGTATATGATTTTGTAAAATCAACTCTTTTGCATTTTTCGCGCAAACGATTTTTGCGCTGTCATACAAAGATGATACCAATGGTTGCAAGCCAATCAACTTGTACTCTGGCTGAGTATCTTCCATACGCCTAAGATTGCTCATACTGCTTACATAGTTTTCCATACGGGAAATATGTTTTCCCATTGTGGCGGCGGTTTCCCTCGTTTGGGAATTGTCGCTGGCTTGTAGCATTTCGTTATAGCCTTTTAGTACTGTCAGAGGGGTACGCAAATCGTGAGCAAAAGCGGCGTTGAGTGCTTTTCGTTCTTCAACTTGCCGCCACATTTTAGAGAAATTGTCCGCAAGGGTTGTCCGCATGATTTCAAAGGACGCGCAAAGCTGCCCCAATTCATCGTTGTTATCATAGTCGATTGAAAAGTCCAAGTCGTTGTTCGCTATTTTTTCAGAAGCAGTCCGCAGTTCCACAAGCGGCTTTTTCAGCCTGTTTCTGTAAAATAGCAGCGCAGCAGTGATAATACAGAATGCAGAATAGATAGGAGTTGCAACAATGGGAAGTTTCTCCAGTAGCGCAATGGTACACTCGTCCTCTTTAGACATCGGGACGGGCACTGTCCCGATGTAAGCGCCGCTGCCCAACTGTTCTCCCTGCTCATTCGTCAAATAATATTTTTCGCCGGACGGAGGATAAGATGCGCTGATACCCTCGGCAGCACCATCACAGATTGAAAAAGTCGTTACGGATAGAAAGACTGCGAGTACAACAAAGGCAATTACATAGAGAACAAGGCTTTTTCGGAGAGATAAATAGTGCTTGCGGCAATTTACTTGACCCATTTGTATCCACACCCCCAAACCGTTTCAATATACATGCGGTCGGTGTATGCCGCGATTTTGGACCGTATTCTGCGGATATGCTCTGCTACAACACTGCTGTCCCCCTCGCTGTCATAGCCCCAAATGTGTTCATAAATTCTCTCTTTATCAAAGACTTGGCCCGGATTTTGAGAAAGCAGTTCCACAATATCAAATTCCTTTTTGGCAAGCCCCACACGCTTACCGTTAAAGAACAGGCAACGCTCTGAATAGTCAATCGTCAGATCACCGACGAACTTGATCTGCGCTTCAAAATTATGTCGTGCTTCCCGGCGCAGGTGAGCGCGTACCCGCGCATCAAGCTCTACGAGGGAAAAGGGCTTTACAATATAATCATCACCGCCAACAGCAAAGCCTTTTACCTTATCTGTATCTTCGATTCTGGCAGTCAGAAAAAGGATCGGGCAGGATATGTGATCACGGATACGCTTGCAAACTTCTAACCCGTCTGTTCCGGGCATATTGATGTCAAGCAAAATAATATCCGGTTGTTTTTCCACTTGCTTTAGTGCTTCTGCACCATTGGAAGCAGGCAAGACACGAAAGCCCTTGCTTTCAAAAAAGCTGCCGAGCATAGAAACAATATCGCTTTCATCGTCAGCAATCAGTATCTTTGCATTCATTATGCTCACCTCCTAACAGCAAATATAGCAATCCTTTTTCAATTATTTATCTATTTTCCGAAAGTCTTTTGTACGAGCATCCATAGGCTTCTCCGCAGTTTTAGGGAGCAGCCAAACACCGGCCATTTTCACAGCGCCGAGGATACGCCCTCCGGCACAATAATAATTTACCCTACGAGGTGTCACGCCCCACTTTTCGGCAGCCTCTTTCAATGTCATATAGTCCATTTCGCACCTCCACAGGATATATTATTAGCCATGAGCAAAACTCCACATACTCAGTATTTATGCATGTTTGCGAGGCATGG
>OGNI01000755.1_pt1 | contig 21849 bp, 22 predicted proteins | sample 1573421 | NCBI WGS metagenome assembly OGNI01 (sample SAMEA2581928, study PRJEB24529) | metagenome | biome: Human gut stool | place: China | collected 2011
TATGACCCTCTGCTTGTAAGGCAGATGCTCTCCCAGCTGAGCTAAGATCCCATATTCAAGTTCGTGATGAACAATCGTTGCAACCGCTTGCGCTGTGTTGTTTGTTTTTGTTCTCTCGTGAACTGACTTGGTTATTATAATACGATAATCGCGTAAATGTCAAGCACTTTTTTCAACTTTTTTTGAGATTTTTTTATTTTTTCTGCAAACCCGCAGAAACAGGGGCTTTGCAGCTGTCTTTTTAAATTCCCATATGTTATATTCCTGCCTGCTTCTGTAAAATACGGTTTTATAGTATCATCATCGCACCACATAATTATTGCTGTTGCCATGTCATTACATAATCTTTTTCGCCGGTAGCTTCATCTAAACCTTCGCTCTGAATTTCAAAGCCTTCTTTTTGATAAAAATGTATTGCCCGTGTGTTCTTCTGATACACATTTAAGCTTAATTCAGTCTTGCTTTCTTTTATAAAATCCAGCATAAGTTTTCCTACTCATAATTACTTTCCCAATATTGCGTAGGAATAAAATTATGCGCTTTTATATTAGTATCCAGCCATATACCGGCTACTTTTATTATATCTGCTTTTCTTAATTCTCTTATCATATTTTTCCTCTGCCATTTCTGTAATGTGGGCATATCTTTTATTTCTGCAAGAATCATTCTCATATATTGTCACTTCTTCAAACCGAAAGTTGTCAAATTCTTTATAACTTAAAAAATTGCTTTGCTTTAGCATTGACAAATTGAATAATAGGTCCCGAAATAATAACTGTAATGATTGTGCACACGCCAAACTTTCCACCAAGCAAAACACCTATTACGACAACAAGAATATCCAATGCCATTCGGACAAGTTTGACTTGCCAGTTGTTCTTTTCCGCCAAAGCAAAAGTAACTGCCTCATAAGAACCTCGGCCAAGAGAGGCAGACGCATATAATCCGGTTCCGACAGCGAACAGGATTACCCCCAACAACATGATAGAGAAGTTGATCCATCTATATGTGCTGTATACATGGCTGGTTGCAAATAAATCTACACAGATACTGTATACAATTTGATACAGTACTGTTCCGATATGAATTTGACTTTTATCGTAAACCAGTGCAAACAAAATCATTCCCAATGCTACAACAAAAGATGCCATACCTATACTCAAGTGAAATGTTTCAGCAATACCCTGCCATAGCACTGCAAGCGTGGCACCGCCAAATCCTGCATACAGTGCAAGTGTAATACCATAGGCTGCAACAATGGAACCTATCACAATAATCATCAATTTCTTTAATACGTCCCGCAATAGCAAGGATTCCCTCTTGTGGTTATCAAACATCATAATTCCTCTATTCTACAACTTCCAATTGATTGCTTTATGTTGAAAAAATCTTTTAATATACTTAACGGTCTTTTATCATTATATTTAATTTGGTAAAATGCGCCACAAAGTGCAGACGATACACCGCCTAATATAATAAAAACTGTTTCCAAAAATGAATTGTATTAATTCATACGTTTTATTATATACTTTGTGCCTCTGCCCTTTCCTTTAACCTCTACCACTCCCTTTTGGCTCATTTCTTTCAATAACTGTGTTGTTTTTGATTTCCCAAATGGTGTATAGGGTGCTATTTCACTGATAGGCTTGAGCATTGTCATGCTTAACAGCGCATACACCTGCTTTTCATCTTCCGTTAAATTTATATTTTCTTCAAAAACAGGAAGCATAATCCTAATCGTATTTTCTGATACTTCAAAATCAGGTTTTCTTAATGCACTTTCATATAATTGCTTTATTCTTGTAATTCCGGTTCCAAAAATCTCAACAAACCCAAGCCTATAAAATACATTTGCAAGATTCCTGTTTCTTAAAACAGAAATTTTACCTGATAAGTATTCATCTTCTGTTATTCCTGATGGCAGACCTCCGGGCGAAATAACCTCAATTCTGTCATCAAACATCAGAACTCTTATTTGTGATTCTATATCCCACGCTCTATGAATTAAAGCATTTGCAATCGCTTCACGAAAAGCTGCTTCCGGTATTTTTTCTACATTTTTCCTCTCTGCCCCCTCTATTATTTCGTATTGATAATAATCTCTGAACATATCTATTGCTTTATCATATACCTCTAATATGGATATATTTTCAATCGTTGCCCTTTTTTGAATAACACTGATATTTTGACCAAACTTTACAATATCAATACCGGGAAAATGATTTCTATCCGCTAAAAGTCCTGCCGCATTATTATATCCATTATTATCATCATATAAATTAAGTATTTTTAAAGTATCCTTATTAAAAGTTTCAATCTGAATGCTTTCTTTTAATTTTTGATGCAACACTTCAAATGTTAATTTCTGTTCATTATATGGTAATTCTTCAAATCTTATATTTTTGCCTTCCAATATAAGACGTGAAAACTCTAATGTATCTACCTCTATCGTTGCAGTATCATTTCTCTTATATGCCTTTGACTTGTATAAATACGGCTTATGAATTCCACTCTTTACAGTAAGCTTTATCGTACTGTCGTTTTGTATTTCAAGTGTATAATCCGGTTGTGGCGAAATACTGTCGTTAATTTTATTTTCTATATCAAGACAGGATTGTTTTACATCTGCTATTCCCTTGACATTCCCATTATCATCAATGCCAAAATATATCTCCCCTCCATTGTAATTTGAAAAGGCGCTTACTGTTTTTAAAAATGTATTTGTAATTGTTTCTTTAAATTCTATTATCCTTGTTTCACGCATACCATTTATTCCTTTCCAATTTGTTATATTTATTATACGCATAAACAGCCATAAATTCAATCGTATTTTTTTACAATTGAATTTACGACTGCTTTTAGTTATATTTAAGACTTTATAATTGTTTTTACAATCATTCTGTATAATCATTGCTGTTAAAAACTTTTGCATTGCAAACCGGAAGTTGTTTAACTGATTCTATAATGTCCTATGATATCATCACGATGTTCCAGTATATCCTCTTCATAATATATTTGATATGGATTTGCATGATGGATAACAAAACATATACCTTTTCGATTTCTCTTGTCAGATATAATGCCTATATGTTTTTTAAATACAACAATATCTCCACCTTGCCATTCTTCTATTTCATTTATATCTGTAGCAAGACTTATTGCATTATTATCGAAATATACTTTTAAGTTTTTAACTCTTCTAAAATCTATATTTTTATCAACGGCATCTATATCATACAATTCTTTATTGTTTTTTATATCCTCATTTACTAATTCCATCAAATCATATCCTGCATCTTTTAAAGCAAAAGCTACTACATCAGTACAAACCCCATATTCATCATTTGGATAACCTGTATTATAATATTTGCTTTTATATTTTGGATTAGTTTTTATGTAATTATTTGCATTATTTAATATATCTGTTTGGTCATCTATACCATCATTGTCTTTATCAATATTGCTCTTGTAAGCTTCTATATTGAAATCTGCATTTGTATATTTTTTATGTGGAATATAATTAAAACAATACAACACATATAAAGCAACCATTATTAGCACCGAAAAAACAATAAGCGTTATTCTCTTCTTCATACATTCTCCATTAAACAACTTCCGATCTGCAGGGATACAATAACTTATATTCTTTTCCTCTTTGATACATGAAATAAAAAACACGCAAAACATATACATACTACTTTGAATATATTACCTATAAGTGCATTATCATTTACAGTAATTTGGGATAATGTATTAATTAATGCGTGTGTCATTACACATATCCACAAACTATTTGAATATGCAAACAACGCCGAAAAAATAAAACAGTTTGTTAATAATCCCAATAAGAAATACGGAACATTAACAATTTCTATACTGCCATCAATATAAAAGAACAGAAAATGCCATATGCTCCAACACAAAAAAGTAATAATCGTTGCAGCAATATATGGAATCTTTTTCTCTAGGCAAGGTTGAAACGAATATCTCCAGCCTATTTCTTCTATTCCGCCAAACACTATTGCCTTAAAGAAAAGAACCAACAGAATCAGTAAGCTTTCTATTTTAAATCCTTTACTTACTATCACAGAATAAAAATCCATAAATAAAAATACCAGTACTACTGCATAGATTTTAATTGATTGCTTTATATCGAAAAAATCTTTTAATATACTTAACGGTCTTTTAGCATTATATTTGATTTGGTAAAATACACCCCAAAGTGCAGATGACACACCGCCAAATATAATAAAAACCATTCCCAAAAACGAATTGTATCCCAATTCATACCCTTTTGCTTTTAGTATCCCAACCAGTGCCGCAACAACAGTTATCTGAAGTAATGTCGGAAATAAAAAACCTTTGATAATTGACTTATTATTCATTATTCATCCCTTAAATAATTAAATTACGATTTAACAACTCCCCTGCATTATACCATAAAAATAACGGCACTGTATATCGCTGTCTACCAATATACAATGCCGTTATCAGCTGTTTCTTTTTTCTTTTTATACGTTAATCTCTGCTGTCATGCCCAGCTCGTCTTTGCTTGCAGCAAGAATCGGCTGAATCACTTCTGCTAAGTATTCTTCAACCTGCTCCTTAGAACGTCCGACATACTTCATCGGGTCTAATTTTGCCTGTAATTCTTCAAGCGTTACGTTAAACATCGGGTCTGCTGCGATTAATTCAAGCAGATTGTTGTCTAAGCCTTCCTGCTTTACACGCTTGCCTGCTTCCATAGAAAGCTCGCGGATTCTTTCGTGCAGTTCCTGTCTGTCGCCGCCTGCCTTTACAGCGTCCATCATGATATTTTCGGTTGCCATGAACGGAAGCTCTGACATCAGTCTTCTGTTGATAACCTTATCATATACAACCAGTCCGTCTACAACATTTAAGTAAAGGTCTAAGATACCGTCTACTGCTAAAAATCCTTCCGGAACGGATAATCTCTTGTTGGCTGAATCGTCCAGTGTTCTTTCAAACCACTGTGTAGAAGATACGATTGCCGGATTTAACGCATCACAGATGACATAATCTGCTAAAGATGCCATTCTTTCACTTCTCATCGGATTTCTCTTATAAGCCATGGCTGATGAACCAATCTGTGATTTTTCAAATGGTTCTTCGATTTCCTTTAAATGCTGTAATAAGCGGATATCGTTAGAGAACTTATGTGCGCTTGCCGCAATGCCTGCAAGAATATTTAATACTCTTGTATCTACTTTTCTTGAATAAGTCTGTCCTGATACCGGATGACATGCTTCAAAGCCCATTTTCTGTGCAATCTTTTTATCAATCTGCTTAATCTTTTCATGGTCGCCGTTAAACAGCTCTAAGAAAGAAGCCTGTGTTCCGGTTGTACCCTTACATCCGAGCAGCTTCATAGTTGAAAGCACGTAGTCGAGGTCTTCTAAGTCCATAACCAGTTCATTGAGCCACAGTGTTGCTCTCTTACCGACAGTGGTCGGCTGTGCAGGCTGGAAATGTGTAAATGCCAGTGTCGGCTGTGCCTTATACTTGTCCGCAAACTTTGAAAGTTCGTTGATAACGTTGACTAACTTTTTACGAACCAGTTTTAAGCCCTCTGTCATAATAATAATGTCGGTGTTATCGCCTACGTAACATGAAGTTGCGCCTAAGTGGATAATGCCCTTTGCTTTCGGACACTGTAAACCATATGCGTAAACGTGTGACATTACATCGTGGCGTACTTCCTTTTCACGCTTCTTGGCATCTTCGTAGTTGATATCGTCTTTATGTGCCTTTAATTCGGCAATCTGCTCGTCTGTAATATCAAGTCCTAATTCCTTTTCTGTTTCGGCAAGTGCAATCCAAAGTCTTCTCCATGTCTTAAATTTCATATCCGGTGAAAAAATGTACTGCATTTCCTTGCTTGCATAACGTTCTGCAAGCGGTGTCTGGTATCTGTCGTTCATGATTTAATCCGCCTTTCTTTTTTACATCACTCTATATATTGCACACATTCTATACATCTTTCATACTTTATGTACTGAGTGTATTTATATATCACATATTATATACAGTCTGTATATTCTCATTCTCCATTCGTGCCGTTTCATCAAACCGATCGAAGAAAGCTTTACTTCTCTGTCTGTTTAGCCCATTTCGCCACGGATATCCTGTGTCGGCGGCTCTATCGGGTAATTTCCGGTAAAGCAGGCATCACAGTAATCCTTCTGTCCGTTAATCATTTCACTTAAACGGTCTACTTCTAGATAGCCGAGGGAATCTGCACCAATCAGCTTGCAGATTTCGTCTACGGTGTGTCCTGAAGCAATCAGCTGGTCTTCTGACGGAATATCCGTTCCGAAGTAGCATGGGTGCTTAAACGGAGGAGAACTGATTCTTACATGCACCTCTGCTGCGCCTGCATTCTTTAACAGGCTGACAATTCTTGCACTCGTTGTACCACGCACAATGGAATCATCAATCATGACAACCCTTTTGCCTGCCACCGCTTCTTTTAAAACATTTAACTTTACCTTTACGCTGGACTCGCGCTGCTCCTGCTTCGGCTTGATAAAGGTTCGTCCTACATAGTTGTTCTTAATAAAAGCATTGCCGTATGGAATACCGGACTGCATAGAATAGCCAAGTGCCGCCGCATTTCCGGATTCAGGCACACCGACAACAAGGTCTGCTTCTACCGGGTGGGTCTTTGCAAGAATCTTTCCTGCATTGATACGGGATTCGTAAACGCTCATGCCGTCGATATCGCTGTCCGGACGAGCAAAATAAATATATTCAAAAATACATCTTGCTTTCTTTTCCTGACAAAGACTGGTATCCGATGCAATACCGTCCTTTGTAATCGTTACGATTTCACCCGGAAGCACGTCACGGACAAATTCTGCACCAACCGTATCAAGTGCGCAGGTTTCTGATGACAGAAAATACGCATTGTCACGCTTGCCGATACAAAGCGGCTTAAAGCCAAACGGGTCTCTTGCGCCGATTAACTTTCTGGGACTCATGACAATAAGGGAATATGCACCTTTTAACTTCTGCATTGCACCCTTTACCGCCTCTTCAACGGTTCCAACCTTTAATCTCTGTCTGGCAATTAAATATGCAATTACTTCAGAATCAATGGTAGTCTGGAAAATTGCTCCTGTGTAAGAAAGTTCTTCTCTTAATTCCAGTGCATTTAAAAGATTACCGTTGTGAGCAAGTCCCAGTGTTCCTTTTACATAATTTAAAACCAGTGGCTGGGCATTCTCTCTGACACTGCTTCCAGCTGTGGAATATCTGACATGTCCAACACCGATATTTCCTTTTAAATTCTCAAGATTTTTTGCATTAAACACTTCATTGACAAGTCCCATATCCTTGTGTGCAAGGACTTTTCCCTTCGGGCCTTCTGTGTCACTGACTGCAATACCGCAGCTTTCCTGTCCTCGGTGCTGTAATGCAAATAAACCATAATAAATCGTTGATGCTACATCATTTCCGTCGAAATCATATGCGCCGAAAACACCACATTCATCATGTAATTCATCTTCAACCGTTTTGTCGGTCTGATTAAGATAGTTCTTCATTGACTCCTCCATAAAATTTTGCTGTATTAACTATAAAATTATATAACACACTTTTGGCAAAATCAATATAGAAAATCTCATTTCTACTCCGCAATTAGTACAGTAGCGGAAAGCTTTTTTATCCCGCGGGATACCAAAAACGCAAATAAAAAGAAGCTGACACAGATAAGTCCTATCGGAAACAGCACCAAAGCCGGGCGCAGTGAAATGATTAAATGTGTAATCCCCATTGGCTTTAAAATGCCGAGATCCGTTTTTTCCTGCAAAAACATTCTGTGGCAGAACATGATAACCACAATCAGTGCAAACGGTATGTCTTCGTCTTTCATTCCATTTCCATAATCTTTAAAATTTATCTGCACCGTATCGTTATCTTTCTGCCGTATCGTAATATCCACCGGCATTTCCCCATATTTTGCCGCATTATTTAAAATGTTTTCCGTAAGCTGCATGAGCCTTTTTTCATCAGCCGAAATCACCCATTCCGAATCCGGCAGGTAAAGCCGTACACTGTCCATATCGGAAAGCGCGTGTAAAAATAAGTCATTGGTCAGCGCCGATACTTCATCGCATTTTCTGATAATAACTTCGGCAAATTTCATGCGCTTTTCGGGTGTCGTATCCATATGCACTGTCTGCGGCACACAATACTTTATACCCATAATCCTGTAACATTTCTGCAATTATCCACGATAAATCCTTATCATCATCCACAATTAAAATCTGATATTCCATGCTTTTTCCTGCTCTTATTTTAAAAATGCCGTGTAAAAACGCTTTTTAAAAGACATTTTTACACAGCTATTTGTCGTATATTTATTATGCTTCGATGTGGATATTCACACCGTCAATGACATTTTCTTTTTCTGCTTCAAACCATGAATCCCGGATCGTAATATCACTGATTGTTTCCGGTTTTCCCTGCATCGGCTCAATTTTTACGGCTGTTTCTGCACCCATGCAGTTGATATCGTGCATTGTGATATTCTTAAAATATGGAATATCATCTTCTGAAAATCCTTCTGCACCCTGTTCGCGGTTTAAAAGATTAAGCACATAAGACATTGTAAGAATCACTGCCTCATGCTTGATACCGGCCATCTGGATATGGCTTACCTCAATATCCTCTACCACGCCGCCGCGTCCCATGGCACTCTTAAAGCGCACACCGACATCCGTACCTAAAAATGTACAGTTTTCCACCAAAACGTGCTTTACGCCGCGGGACATTTCACTGCCCACAACGAAGCCGCCGTGTCCCTCATTGACAAGGCAGTCATGGATATACACATTTTCACAAGGACCTTCAAAGGTACGCGCCTCTGCATTTTTACCGGATTTGATGCAGATTGCATCATCACCCGTTTCAAACGTACAATTATAGATTTCAACACCGTTACAGGATTCCACATCGATGCCATCCCCGTTCTGCGCATAGTACGGATTGCGGATCACTGCGTCCTTTACCGTCAGATTCGTACAGAAAAACGGGTGAATATTCCATGCCGGTGAATTCATAAAGGTCACGCCCTCTAGCAGCACCCTGTCGCAGTATTCAAGGCTTACCATCACCGGACGGTAAAAGTCGTAATGCTGTTCCGCTTTCTTTAAAGCATCTTTTTCGTCCTTCTGGATATTCTTTTCATTGCCCAGAAAGGCTGATTCTGTCGGAAACCAGATTCCTCCCTCTTTGGTATCGAGGACATTGCTGTTTTTCTTCATCAGCTCTGCCCACTGGCGCTCCGTCATCTTAAACTGTTTGCCCGGCCGCCATAAGTCGCCGCTTCCGTCAATCACACCATCACCGCAGATTGCAATATTTTCTGCATGGTCTGCCGTAACCGGTGAAACAGTACGGATACACTCCTGTCCCTCGTAATTGGTCAGAATCAGCGGGTACTCCTCTATATTTTTTGAAAACTTTACAACCGCGCCGTGCTCTAAATACAGACACACATTGCTTTGCAGACGGATCGGTCCGGTAATCCAGATTCCTTTCGGAATCACAACCGTTCCGCCGCCCTCGTTTGAAATAACACTCATGGCACTGTTGATTGCCGCCGCATTTCTTTTGCTTCCCGCAATGTCTGTCTGATTTTCCACTGCACCGAAATCTTTAATGCTCACCTTTTTATCCGGAAATTCCGGCAGGGTAATTAAAAAATCTGCTCCTGTCATTTATGTACTCCATTCTGCCTGCATACAGCCGCTATTTTGTGATATGCGCGGCAAAACTAAATTTACCGCGCATACATTTTACAATAATTCTTTTAAAATCTGATTGACCATGCCCGGGTTTGCTTTGCCCTTCATGGCTTTCATTGTCTGACCGACTAAAAATCCGATTGCCTTTTCCTTACCGTTTCTGTAATCTTCAACGGACTGTGGATTTGCCGCAATGACTTCTTCAATTGTCGCACGCAGCGCCCCTTCATCATTGACCTGCTTTAAGCCGTGTTCTTCCACATACTGTTCCGGATTAATATCCTCATCGAAAATCTTTTCAAAGATTTCCTTTGCGACCGAACCGTTGATTGTTCCTGCCTCTACAAGACCAATCAGCTTTGCAAGGTTTTCCGGTGAAAATGTAATATCTTCCGGTTCCATTTCCTTTTCCTTTAAAATGCGCATCGTTTCGCCCATTAACCAGTTGGAAACCTTCTTTGGCTGGCTGCAGATTGCCGTGGTGGCTTCAAATAAATCCGCAAGCTTTTTGGAATCCGTAAGAATACCGATATCATAGTCCGGGATTCCAAATTCTTCTTTGTATCTTGCCATTTTTTCCGTCTTAAATTCCGGCTGGCGGGAACGGATTTCCTCTAACCACGCATCACTGATATGCACCGGTACAAGGTCCGGATCCGGGAAATAGCGGTAATCCTGCGCATCTTCCTTTGAACGCATGGCATATGAATATTCCTTATTGTCGTCCCATCTTCTTGTTTCCTGTACAACGGCCTCGCCGGATTCAATCAGGTCAATCTGACGGTTCTTTTCCGCTTCAATGGCTCTTGCAATGGCACTGAAGGAATTTAAGTTCTTTGTTTCGGTTCTTGTACCGAAGGCTTCACTGCCGGCTTCTCTGACAGACAGGTTGACATCGGCTCTCATAGAACCCTCCTGAAGCTTACAGTCAGAAGCACCCAGATACTGGATAATCAGTCTTAACTTATCCAGGTAAGCGATAACTTCCTCTGCACTTCTCATATCCGGTTCGGATACGATTTCGATTAACGGCACACCGGAACGGTTGTAATCCACATAAGATACATCGTCCCATTCATCGTGAACCAGTTTTCCGGCATCTTCTTCCATATGGATTTCATGAATCCGGATCTGCTTTGTCGTGCCGTCTTCCAGTTCAATATCGACATGACCATTGCGGCAGATTGGCAGATATAACTGTGAAATCTGATAATTCTGCGGATTATCCGGGTAAAAATAATTCTTACGGTCAAATTTACAATTCTGTGTAATCGTACAGTTGGTTGCAAGACCGACTGCCGCCGCATATTCCACAACCTGCTTGTTTAATACCGGAAGCGAACCCGGCATACCGGTGCAGACAGGGCATGTATGGCTGTTTGGAGAACCTCCGAAGGCTGTAGAACAGCCGCAGAAAATCTTTGTTTTGGTTGCAAGTTCTACATGGACTTCTAGACCAATGACGGTTTCATATTCTTTTGCCATAATTTTAGTTCTCCTTTCTGCTCTGTTCATACGTATAAGCTGTCTGAATGAGTTTCTTTTCTTCAAAGCAGTTGCCGATAAGCTGCATACCGACCGGCAGACCGTTCTTATCCGTTCCGCAAGGCACGGTCATGCCCGGCAGACCTGCAAGGTTTACGGAAATGGTGTAAATATCACTTAAATACATTTTAATCGGGTCACTTAAAGAGCTGCCAAGCTTCGGTGCGGTTGTCGGTGCAGCCGGTCCGATAATGACATCATATTTTGCAAATGCTTCGTCAAATGCTTTTTTAATCAGCGCTTTAACACGCAGTGCCTTTAAGTAGTACGCATCGTAATAGCCTGAGCTTAATACGAAAGAACCCAGCATAATTCTTCTCTTAACTTCCGGTCCGAAGCCCTCGGAACGGGTCTTTTTGTACATATTGTGCAGACCTTCGTAATCCTTTGCACGGTATCCGTATTTTACACCGTCAAAACGTTCCAGATTGGAGCTGGCTTCTGCTGCCGCAATCGTATAATACGTAGGAATTGCATATTCTACAAGGCTTAAATCAAATTCTTCAACAATTGCTCCCTTTGCCTTTAAGACTTCAACTGCATTCAGCACCGATGCCTTGACATCAGGTTCTAAGCCTTCCCCGAAGTAATCCTTTGGAATGCCGATTCTCATGCCTTTTACATCATCAACCAGCGCACTTGTAAAATCGGTATCTTTGCGCTCTACCGATGTAGAATCCTTTAAATCATGGGAAGCGATGACTTCCATAATCGTTGCACAATCGGTTACGTCCTTGCAGAGCGGTCCAATCTGGTCTAAGGATGAACCGTAAGCGACCAGTCCGTAACGGGATACTGTTCCGTATGTCGGTTTCATGCCGACAACACCGCAGTAAGATGCAGGCTGTCTGATAGAACCACCTGTATCAGAACCCAATGCAAAAAAGCACTCGTCTGCCGCAACCGCTGCTGCCGAACCGCCTGAAGAACCACCCGGTACGTGTTCCGGGTTGCGTGGATTTTTTGTAACGCCATATGCAGAGGTTTCTGTGGTAGAACCCATAGCAAATTCATCCATGTTGGTCTTACCAATCATAACCGCACCGGCTTCCTGTAATTTCACAACGGCTTCTGCATCATACTGCGGGACAAAATTTTCCAGAATCTTTGATGCACACGTTGTCACAACACCCTTTGTACAAAGGTTGTCCTTAATGGCAACCGGCACACCGGCTAAAGGTCCGGTCAGTGTTCCGGCTTCAATCTTTTCCTGTGCTTCTTTGGCTGCCTGCATTGCTTTTTCTTTATCTATCGTGATATAGCAGTGATACGTTTCTTCCGTTTTTTCAATCTGTTCCAACACTGCTTTCATTGCCTCTACTGCTGTGGTTTTACCGGCTTTGATTTCTTTTGCCAGTTCCACGGCTGTCAATTCCAACAAACTCATATTTATCTCCATTCCGAAGCGTTTCACGCTACCGTTTTACTTAATCGACTGTCTTTGGCACAACAAATGCATCTTCTTTCCGTTCCGGTGCATTTGCAAGTGTGGCTTCACTGCCGTCCCCGTTGGTTACGACATCTTCACGCATCACATTTTCAACCGGGAATACATGGGACATCGGTTCAACGCCCGTTGTATCCAGTTCATTTAACTTATCAATATGGTCTAACATGCTTGCCATATCTTTTTTAGCTGCTTCCTTTTCCTCGTCAGAAAGCTCTAACTTTGCCAGAATGCCGACATATTCAATGGTTTCGTCACTAATTACATTTGCCATATTTCCTCTCCATTCCGCAGGCGTTATGCGCCGGAGGATTCGCGGACGGATTTTCATATCCGTCCTGCGATAAAAGATATTTTGTGGTGCCTGCTCCACAAAATATCTGTGTGAAAAAGCTCTGATTTATGGCTTTTTCACACTTCTCTCCATTCCGCAGGCGCTTGTGCGCCGCAGGTCAATATTTAATCACGCACTTTGATATGCACTTCTCTTAACTGCTGTTCTGTTACTTCGTTTGGTGCGCCGCACATTAAATCCTGTGCTGTACCGCTCATTGGGAACGGAATAATTTCACGGATATTTTCTTCGTTGCGCAGTAACATAATCATACGGTCGATACCAGGTGCCATACCGGCGTGTGGCGGTGCACCGAACTGGAACGCATTGTAGAGTGCGCCAAACTTTTCTTTTAATACTTCTTCATCATAGCCTGCAATTTCAAATGCCTTTACCATAATCTGCATATCGTGGTTTCTTACGGCACCGGATGATAATTCTACACCGTTGCAGACAATATCATACTGGTAAGCTAAGATATCTAACGGGTCCATTGTATTTAATGCTTCAAGACCGCCCTGTGGCATAGAGAATGGGTTGTGTGTAAATCCAATCTTCTTTGTTTCAGGGTCTTTTTCAAACATTGGGAAGTCATTAATGTAGCAGAAACGGTATGCGTTCTTTTCCAGTAAGTCAAGCTTTGTACCAAGTTCTGTACGAATCTGTCCTGCAAAGTATGCAGCTCTTTCTTCCTTATCTGCCATGAAGAAAATTGTATCTCCGGCTTCAAGTCCTGCAAGTTCTAAGAATTCCTTCTTCATATCGTCCGGGATAAACTTATCAATCGGTCCCTTGTAAGATAAATCTTCAAGAACTTCCAGATAACCCAGTCCGCCCATGCCAATGCCTGTTGCAAACTTCAACAGCTTTTCATGGAAGCCCTTAGACATATTTGCATGAACCTTTACGGCACGGACTGTCTTTCCGATAAACGGCTTAAATGTACATCTCTGGAAGAAATCTGTTACATCAATAATACGAAGCGGATTTCTTAAATCCGGCTTATCTGTACCGAACTCTAACATTGCCTGCTTGTAGCTGATAATCGGATACGGTGCCTTTGTTACTTCATAACCTTCCGGTGCAAACTTTTCAAATGCGGCTGTCAGCACTTCTTCACCCACACGGAAGACATCTTCCTGTGTTGCAAAGCTCATTTCAAAGTCTAACTGATAGAATTCTCCCGGTGAACGGTCTGCTCTTGCATCTTCATCACGGAAGCACGGTGCAACCTGGAAATACTTATCAAAACCGGATACCATTAACAGCTGCTTATACTGCTGTGGTGCCTGTGGCAGAGCGTAGAACTTGCCCTTGTATTTTCTGGACGGTACGATATAATCTCTTGCACCTTCCGGTGAAGAAGCACAAAGAATCGGTGTCTGAATTTCAAGGAATCCCATTTCTGTCATCTTCTGACGTAAAAATGCGATAACCTGTGAACGGAAAATCATGTTGTTCTTTACTTTTTCATTTCTTAAATCCAGATAACGGTATTTTAAGCGGACATCTTCACGAACCTCTTTAGAAGTCATAACTTCAAAAGGAATGGTTGAGTAAACCTGTCCGAGCATTGTAATCTTCTTTGCTTCGAGTTCGATTGTTCCTGACGGAATCTTCGGATTGTATGTTTCTTCATCTCTTTTTTCTACCAGACCTTCGATAGAAATACACTCTTCCTTCTTAATGCCTTTTAAAAGTTCAGGGTCACGGATAACAACCTGTAATACGGCATACATATCTCTTAAATCAATGAAAGATACACCGCCGTGGTCACGGATATTTTCAACCCAGCCTGCAACCTTTAACTCCTTTCCGATGTCCTGTTCACTCACATTGTTCAATGTGGTATCTCTGTAAATGTTTCCCATTCTTTTTTTGACTCCTTTTCTTTAAATTTATAGATATTTTTGTCATTTATTTCACAAGCTATCCGCTTTGTGGGAAAAGTAAAACGCGCACAATATTTATGCCGCCTCATCAGTCTGTGTACCGGAACATTCAGGCTTTCTTACGAATACTGCATAACAGTTTCTTCAAACCAAAAAATCCCCGGAATACTTCTCTTTCAAGAAATATTCCGGGGCAGATAATTCATCTTATCCGCGGTACCACCCGCTTCAAGTACTAAAATAAGCACTCCTTCAACCGCTTAACGCGCGCATACGGAACTGCCTACGACGGCTTTGACCGCTTTCAACAATCCAGCTCCGGAGTGTTCCCTTTAACAATTCCCTTAGCGGGTTCTCAGTCGATGACACCGCCTTCCTGTCAGGTTCCATGAAAAAGAGTCTCCTTCTTTGCCTTTTCCTATCTTTGATAATTTTGATAATACCATAGGGTCAGGCAAAATGCAAGAATTAAATCAGATTACACTGAATTTTGCAATCTCTTTCTTTAAATCCTTTGACACTGCCTCATTGACATTGGTACATTCCTGTATTTCATCCATGTTGGAAAGGACCTTGTCCACTGAACCGGAAAATGCCTCTACACGATTCTTTTCTTCCTCAATCGTATCGGAAATCTCCACTATCTTGCTTCCGACATGAGCCGATGATTCTAACAGGTTACTGGTCTTATTTTCAAAATCAGCCATCATATTTTCGAGTGTATCTGCATCCTCTAAATACTGTGCAGAAGCTGTTACAAACTTATCATAATCTGCCTGTACATTCGATGTGACATACTCTAAGAGTTTATCGGATGAAACTGCAAGCTGTTCTACGGAAGATACCACTTCTTCACTGATTTCCTGAATACTGTTTGCCGTGTTACGGCTGTTATCCGCAAGCTGTCTGATTTCATCTGCTACGACCGCAAAACCTTTTCCTGCTTCTCCGGCTCTTGCTGCTTCAATGGAAGCATTCAGTGCTAAGAGGTTGGTCTGGCTTGCAATGGATAAAATATCCTCTGTCAGTGTCTTAATGACATTGACACTCTTACTGCTTTCAACAGATGTTCTTAAATCCTTCTCTAAAGAAGATGTAATTTCTTTGGAAGCGTTCTTGCTGTTTCCTGCCAGTGCCTGGATTTCATTGGCTCTTTCTTTCATGTGGACTGTATATTCTTTACCGTCAGCACTCGCTTTTTCGATTTCACTGCTGCCTGCTTCCAGCTGCTTCATATCCCCTGTTATCATTTCAACTGCGTCTGAAATTGCATCAATTTCATTGCAAAGCTTTGCTGTTTCTTCCGATAACTCCCCTGCGCTTTCTGCTGAGGATTCTACCTTCTTTATAATATTGCCGGATGCCCCATCAAGTGAAATTGAATGGCCTTCAATCCGCTTCATAATCACCTGTAATTTATCCAAAAACATGTTGATACCGAAAATCAGACGTCCGATTTCATCTTCTTTTTTCGTTTCAATCCGTTCTTCAAGATTGCCTTCATTCTTTTCCAGCTTTTCAATCATATCGTTGAGCTGTTTTTGTGTCTTCTGCAACGGCTTTACAACCGAAACATACGTTACGATAATCGTTACAATAACCATTGCCAGCTGTAAAGATGAAATCACACCATTTCTTGATAATCCCGCCGTAATTCCTTCTGCCATGCTGCCCGCCGTATCCCGGATTTCCTGTGGCACTTCTGTTGTGGTATTAGACATTCCCTCACAGACCTCACGGAATGACTGGAACTGGCTTGTTGTACTGACATTGACCGTCACAGTCAGAATAAAAATAACAATTAACGGTAACATGATTTTAAATGCAATGTGTTTTTTCATAACTATAATTCCTCCCGGTTTCCAATTCGGTGGTATATTTTTTCTTTCTTTTAGTCAAAAAAGGATTAGCCCTGTCCTGCTAATCCTTTTTTGTTAACACACTAAATTATACACGTTCCTATTTTCACAACCACCAATATCCCATACATTTATGACTGAATACACTTACCAATTCTTTCTCTTATCGTTTGTATTCTTATTACAATCCCTCATTGTATGTTCTTGCAAACACCCAGCTTTATAACAACCGCACAAACTCAATTCGTATAAAGTTAAAACTCTCTCACGATACTTATCCCAGCAGCCTAAACCCGCATTCCGGCTGCTGTTCATATTCTTACTCTCCCCAGTGAATATTAACGGAAAAGAAAAGTCCTTCATATGTGTTCCTGTCACTTATACTATAATTTACTGTGCATATTTATTCAAGTCAGGTGGCATAATTCACGTTATTTTGGCATAATCTGCGTTGTTTTACAGCAAAATATGTACGCAGAACATCCCGTCTTCCTCATACCGCTGGATATATCCGCCATTTTTATCTACTGTATGTTCAATGCTTTTCATGCCGATTCCATGCAGATAGCGATTGGCTTTATCAGTAATAAAACGCGGGTTATTCTGCAACACTGATTTTGCAACGGTGTTCTTTATAAGAATTGAATATTTATTCTCATATGAGAAAATTTTAAGAAAAATGCTGCGCGGCTTATCCGGTGTGATTTTTTTCTGTGCTTCTACCGCATTATCCAGCAGATTTGAAAGCATCACCGCAATATCCAGTTCCCGCTCTCCGTCCACGGAAGCCGTCACTTCTACCTGCATTTTAATATTTTCATGTTCGCATAATACTTTTTTTTCATTTAACACGGAATTGACCAGATTGTTTCCCGCCACATAAACATACTTATTCTGTCCACAGTCTTCAATATGTTCACCGATTGCCTGCCTTAATCCTTCGTAATCTCCATCATTTAACAGGTGCATATAAATATTAAGATGTTTCACCATATCGTGGCGGATTTTGCGGATATCCTGATACTCTTTATCCATGCGGATAATATCCGCACGCTGTGCCTGCAGCTTTAAATTTGCCAGTTCATTGCGTTTTTCATAATCATTTTTATAACTGATTGAATTGGCAATCGCAAGCGGTACAACAGTCATTACAATGATGGATATTTCAATTGCAAGAACATAAATATAATCCCGTCCGTCAAAATGCCGCACAAACGTCCACAAAATCAACGCTACCGCAGCAACACTGTCCGCAATAAAATAAACTGCCAGCATCAGCCATTCTTCTTTTTTAATAATGCGTCTTTTGGCAAGCACTCTGCCCCAGATATAAAAGATAATAATAAATACAATCCGGTTAAATGCCACATATGCCATCTTTGATGCCGTCGTATTAATAATCTGTTCCGCCCCGCGGTACCATGATAAAATCTCAACACACAGGCTGGTGGCTAAATTAACCAGCAGTGTATTGACAAGCAGTACCAGTGCGATTGTAATCGACTGCCACAGCCCGCCACGCATCACAATCATACTATATCCAATAATTACGACAACCCCCAGCACCATCTGAAGCACCGGACTGTCCGAAAAGAAAAATCCAACAACAAAAAAAAGTGCTGCTGCAAGCGTACTGACAACATAACGGTACTTACTCTCATATTTCCAGTATGCATTTAAAATTGCCGTATAAATTGTACATTCAATTAATGTTGAAATAACATTTGTTACTATATCCAGTTCTACCATTTACCAATCTGCCTCACAAATTATTTTCATGGCGGATAAATTCCAGATGTTTTTGTTTCAGGCTTTCCAGCCGTTCCCTGCTGATGGAAATACACTCTCCGTTATTCATCAATACATCTTTATAACGGACTCTGTCCACATGGCGCAGATTAACGATATATCCTGACTGGACACGCACAAATCCCTTTTCATAAAAAATCTGTTCTAGATCTGCCATTTTAGCACGAACCATATAATCTTCCTGAAGTGTCTTTATTTTTACATAATGCTTGGCACTTTCAAAATAGTAAATTTCTGACAGCTTTAAACGCACGGTATTGCCATTGACACAGAAATCATAGTAGTTTTTCAAGCTATGATATCTGTTTAATAATGCCGTAACTGCCTCTTCCAGTTCTTCTTCAAGCCGCGCTTTTCTGATAAACCGAAGCGGTGTGGTTTTAATCGCTTCAAAAACCATGCTTTCACAGGACGACACAAAAATCAGTCCAACATCCGGCAAAACCTCCCTGACCTGCTGTGCTGCCTGTATTCCTGTCATCTGCGGCATATCAATATCCAAAAATATTCCATCAAAAGAAATTGTATGAATCTCTTTTAAGAACTTTGTAACATCCGTATATACATGAATTTCACAATTTTCTATCTGTCCCTCAATGATTTTTAATAGTTTTTCTTTCAGATCTGCAATATCCTGTTCACTATCATCGCAAATTGCAACTTTCATGCCATAACCTTTCACTTTTTGTAATTTTTATCTGTTTTCTTTTGCTGCCTGTAACAAATGCTTTGCAAGCACCGATGTTGTAACCGAACCTACCCCGCCCGGAACCGGTGTTGCCACGGATGCAAGCGAAGAAATACCGTCTGTATCCACATCGCCGCATAATTTTCCGTTGTTATCCACATTAATACCCACATCAATCACAACGGCACCTTTGCCGACATACTCTGCGTTAATCATCTTTGCGACACCTGCCGCTGCTACTAAAATGTCTGCCCTGCGGCATTCTTCTTTCATATCCTTTGTCTTTGTATGGCAGATTGTGACTGTCGCATTCTTTTTTAATAACAGCATGGATACCGGTTTCCCGATTACAAGGCTTCTGCCGACAACCGTGACTCTTTTCCCTGTGACATCAATTCCCGCAAAATCCAGCATTTCAACAACTGCCTCTGCCGTACACGGTGCAAAGCCTGTCTTATCCCCTGCAAAAACCTTGGCTAAATTGACCGGGGAAATGCCGTCTAAATCCTTTTCCGGGGAAATCCTGTCCACCACCGCTTCTTCATCTAAGTGTTTTGGAAGCGGACGAAGCAGTAAAATACCGTCAATCTGCGGATTATCATTGATTGCATCAAATTCTTTCTGAAAGGCTTCATTGTCGATGGTTTCCGGGAAAACGAAGGTTTCACAAGCAAAACCTACCTTTTCCATTTTCTTGGTTGCGCCGCGCTCATAAGACATATCATCCGGACGTTCACCGACACGGATGATAGCAAGCTTCGGTACTCTGCCGCCCATATCCGCGCCTTCTTTGATTAATTTTTCATTGATTGCATTTGCAACATCAATTCCTTTTAATAATTCCATGTTTCCTCTTTTCCGAACCCTTTTTAGTTCCGTATCCATAGGCAATACTTTATCCCTACATTTCTGTTGTACCGCCTGCAAATCCAATTATCTTATCGCATCCACGACTTCTTCATAAATTCTGTCTGCCAGTTCATTGCCTTCAATTAACAATGCATCGGTTCTTGTGTTTAATTCTTCTGCCGTTTCTGTATCTTTCATCAGCTTTGTATTGATAAATACATTTAAAGAAGCGCCGTTTAATGCAGCCTTGCAAAGCTGCACACCTGCGCCGACATCACTGATGGCAAGACGGCTTCCCACAACGGACAGCCGTTCTAGGATTTTTAATGCTTCCAATATCTTTTCCATTAAGGCAACCGGGGTCAGGCTCGCTTCTTTTAATGCCTTTTCCATAACCGCTTCTTTATATTCCTGCTGTTCTTTTGTGTCTTTTGGAAGTCCGTAAGCTTTTGAAAGCGGTTCAAAGCTTTCGGCATCCTTATCCATATATGTCATCAATTCTTTAGAAAGCTGTTCCGCCTTTGATAAGAGTTCTTCGATTTCTTCCTGATACTGCGCATACTTTTTCTTGCCGGTTGTCAGATTGGCAACCATTGCGCCAAGTGCCATACCTGCTGCCGCCACATATGCACATGCGCCGCCGCCACCCGGTACTGCTGCCTTAGAGGAAAGCACTTCAATAAATTCCTGCATATTCTGTTCTGCCATCATTTTAATTTTCCTCCTTTAACTGCCATTCTCCCGTAAATACCGTTTCTGCCGGTCCTTCCATATATACGGTATTTTCTTTCTTATCCCATGTAATTTTTAAATCGCCGCCTAACAAATGCAGTGTAGCAGTATCATCACACAAGCCGTTTAACACGGTTGCCACAAGGCTTGCACACGCACCTGTGCCGCAGGCAAACGTTTCGCCGGAGCCGCGCTCCCACACACGCATATTTAAGTTTTCACTGTCGCACACCTGAATAAATTCAGTATTTACCCTGTCCGGAAATGCCGGATGATTTTCAAACATCGGACCGATTTTTTCCAGTTCAAATGCTTTTAAATCCACATTTTTGTCTAAATAAACAATTGCATGCGGATTTCCCATGGATACACAGGTCACTTCGTAGTCTTTTCCGTCTACGCTGATTGGCTGTGCAACAAGCTTGTCCACATTTTTAAGGGTTTCTGCATTTTTAAAAGCATGAATGTCTGCCGGAATCTGTTCCGGCTGTAATATCGGCGCACCCATATTGACCCTGACCGTCTTTACTTTGCCGTCACTACCCGGATAAAGCTGTAATGTCTTAATACCGGATAACGTTTCCACGGTAATTTCCGCCTTGTCTGTCAGTCCGTTGTCGTATACATATTTGCCGACACAGCGGATACCGTTGCCGCACATGCTGCCCTGTGAACCGTCTGCGTTATACATTTCCATAAAGAAATCTGCTTTATCGGATTTTTTTATCAGAATCAGTCCGTCCGAACCGATTCCGAAATGTCTGTCACTGACCGCAACTGCCACTTCTGACGCGTTTTTTAATTCATTTTGGGTACAGTCCACATAGACATAATCATTTCCTGCTCCCTGCATTTTTGTAAATTTCATACTACTCCTCATTTCTGAGCGACTTTGCCGCGAAGCTGCGATGAGAAATTCGCGCA
>OGNI01000756.1_pt1 | contig 21833 bp, 19 predicted proteins | sample 1573421 | NCBI WGS metagenome assembly OGNI01 (sample SAMEA2581928, study PRJEB24529) | metagenome | biome: Human gut stool | place: China | collected 2011
GGAACTGCTGGACAGTGCGGAACGGTTCAAGCGGGCTTTAACTCAACAAAAGTAATCTTTTGTTGAGTTAAATCTTTCCCTTGACAAACTGGCTGCCCCGTACTATAATCCAACTCAATATGAGACTGCGATGACAGGGAGAAGTACCGTCTTATGTCCCGCCCAGAGAGCCCCCGGCTTGGTGTGAGGGGGAGGGGACAGGCCGGGAAATACACCCTGGAGCAGCCGCCCGAACCGCGTGAAGGCGCGCAGTAGGGCTGTGTCGGGTGCGCCCGTTACCGCGCCGGAGTGTGTTGGCACTCCATGAGGCTGTCTCCGTGAGGGGATGGTGAACCAGAGGTGGTACCACGTTTGACAACGCCCTCTGTCCGTGAGGACAGGGGGCGTTTTTTATTTTAAAACACAAAGTGCAGCCATACTAATTAGCAATTACTGTAGGGGCGTCCCTATGGACGAAAGAAAAGGAGAATGAAACTATGACCTGTTACGAAGAACTGAAGGCCCGTGGCCTCATTGCCCAGGTAACCAATGAGGAAGAGATCTCCAAGATGATCAACGAGGGTAAGGCGGTGTTCTATATCGGATTCGATCCCACCGCCGATTCCCTCCACGTGGGCCACTTCATGGCCCTTTGCCTGATGAAGCGGCTCCAGATGGCGGGCAACCGGCCCATCGCCCTCATCGGAGGCGGTACCGGTATGGTGGGTGACCCCTCCGGCCGCACCGACATGCGCTCCATGATGACGGTGGAGACCATACAGCACAACTGCGCCTGCTTCAAGAAGCAGATGGAGCGTTTTATCGAGTTCGGTGACGGCAAGGCCCAGATGGTGAACAACGCCGACTGGCTGATGGATCTGAACTATGTGGAGCTGCTCCGCGAGGTGGGCGCCTGCTTCAGCGTGAACAACATGCTGCGGGCCGAGTGTTATAAGCAGCGCATGGAGAAGGGGCTGAGCTTTCTGGAGTTCAACTACATGATCATGCAGTCCTACGATTTCTACCACCTGTTCCAGCACTACGGATGCAACATGCAGTTCGGCGGTGACGACCAGTGGTCCAACATGCTGGGCGGCACCGAGCTGATCCGCCGCAAGCTGGGCAAGGATGCCTACGCTATGACCGTGACCCTGCTGACCGACTCTCAGGGCAAGAAGATGGGCAAGACCGCCGGCAACGCTGTCTGGCTGGACCCCCACAAGACCAGTCCCTTCGAGTTCTACCAGTACTGGCGCAACGTGGGCGATGCCGATGTGATGAAGTGCATCCGTATGCTCACCTTCCTGCCGCTGGAGCAGATCGACGAGATGAGCACATGGCAGGATCAGCGCTTGAACGAGGCCAAGGAGATTCTTGCCTACGAGATGACCAGCATGGTGCATGGCAAGGAAGAGGCCGAAAAGGCTCAGAATGCTGCTCGCGCACTGTTCAGCGGCAACGCAATGGATACCGAGCACATGCCCAGCACCCAGCTGACCGAGGCTGATCTGACGGACGGTGCCATCGGCATTCTGACCCTGATGGTCAAGGCCGGTCTGGCTGCTTCCAACGGCGAGGCCCGCCGTACAGGGCGGTGTGTTGGCAGACGGCGAAAAAGTCGCTGCTCCCACTGTCAGCTTTACCGCAGAACAGTTGGCCAAGGGCATCGTCATTAAGAAGGGCAAAAAGATCTACCACAAGGTAACGCTGTAAAAAGCATTATAAAATTTATGGGCCAGAAACGTCCGTAGGCGTTTCTGGCCCATTTTTTACATTTTAGCGCGCAACAGCTGCTGTCCGGCAGTCACCCGGCCGGACAGCAAAGGCTCTATCCGTGCAAACCGGCTGCTGTTGGTCACGATCACGGGGGTGGTCAGCGTGTAGCCTGCCGCTGCAATGGCCTGCATATCGAACCGGAAGAGCAGCTGGCCCTTCTGCACATGGTCTCCAGTCTGTACAAATAGCTCATAGCCCTTACCCTTCAGCTCCACGGTGTCCATGCCAACATGAATGAGTACCTCCATGCCGTTGTCGCACAGCAAACTGATGGCATGATGGGTCTTGGCGATCTTTTCCACAATGCCGTCTGCGGGTGCTACTACCTCGCCGCAGCTGGGCTCGATGGCGCACCCTTTGCCCAGCACCTCGCTGGAGAACACAGGGTCCTTGATCCGGGTCAGTGCGCGGATGCGTCCTGAGACCGGTGCATAGAGCAACTGCCCGCTGTCCGCAGGCGCAGCTTCCATTGCGGGGTCATCAGGGGCAAATAGCGCACTTTTCTCAAAATGTGCCAGCAGCCGCTGCCGGATGCTGTGCATAAGAGTAGCAGGTTCTTTCATTCCGGTTTCCTTCTTTCGGCAGGGGAACTGCCGTGGCGGTGTTTTTCTTGTCTCTACGCATTCCGCAAAAACAGGGCCGAAAGGGAAGTTGTCCCCTCGGCCCCGACTTATGCTTTTACAGCTCGTATGCCTTTTTCAGTGCCTCATAGGCAGCGTCCTCGTTTTCCGCGTGGACGAGCAGAGAAATATCCAGATCGCTGGTGGTGATCAGCAGCACCTCAATACCGGCCATAGCCAGCGCATTCAGTGCCCGCGCAGCCACACCACAGCTGGTGACCATATCCTCACCGAACAGATTCAGCTTGGAGTAACCCACACTGATCAGAGGAGAAGCCTTGGCGTCCTTATCCAGATTTGCTGCCGAGATCGCCTTCATCACCAGCGGCAAATCGCTGCTGGATGCGGTAAAGCTAAAATCAATGGTGGTGCCGTGGGGAGCGCTCTGGCTGATCATATCCACTACTACGCCGGTCTCTGCAAAAATATCCAGATACCGGGACAGACTGTTGCCCCGGAACACTACGTCCTGCACGCTGATCATCATCAGGTCGGTCTCGATATTGATCTTCGATACTCCGTACATAAAAAGTCCTCCGTTCTGCCCGGGTTGCCGGACAACGCTCAATCATTTCACATTTTTATGTAAGTGCTAAAAAGGATGCACTGATATTATTTTGCGCGATTTTTTGTATCCTGTCAAGGCTGAAATCAGAATAATTTGCCCGCACACCATGCGCTGCCGCCAATTTTTGCGTGTAATCGTGCAAAAGGTAGGTGCGCACATTGGTTTTTCCGGTATCATAATGGGTCACGGTGGGGTGCAGCTGCGGCGCAAGCACTTCACACTGCACCGAGCCGTTCGGCTGGGTGGTCTTTTGCAGCTGCAAGGTCAGGATCGCACCCACCAACTGATTCGGGTGGCTCTGGGTGCTGAGGAAATTGCCCAGCGAGAAGGCGACAAAGCTTCTCCGCCCGTCCGCTGCGGTCAGCCACTGGGCATCCTGCAGCACATGCGGATGGGTGCCCACGATGACATCTGCGCCCCAGTCTGCCAGATTCTGCGCCAGTGTGCGCTGACTGTCCACGACGGCGTGGCTGTTCTCTACGCCCCAGTGCACTCCCACCACCACAAAGTCCGCCTGCTGACGCGCCAATCGCACCTGATGCTCGATCACATCGGTCTGGCTGGTGTAGATGACATTGGCTGTCATATTCTTGTTCTGGCGGATGCCGTTGGTGTGCTCAGTATAGGAGAGATAGGCGATGGTCACACCATTGACGGTTTGCAGCGGGATACGGTCGTAGTCCTCTTCGCCGCACCACAGACCGGTGGTGACTACATCCTCCGGCATGGACTCCCAGAATTGCTGAGTAGCCGCAATGCCGGACGCGCCCTTATCATAGGTGTGGTTATTGGATAGGCTGAACACCCGCACCCCGGCACGGTACAGCGCCCGCGCACAGTCGCCGGGGGTGGAAAAGCATGGGTAGGTGGAGGGTGCAAGGGTGTCGCTGCAAAGGGTCTCCTGATTGATCCAGTTCACATCCTGTTTCGCATAGAAAGGAGCGATGTGCTCATAGCAGTAATCAAAGCTGTACTTTCCGTCTTCGCCTGCCCGGCGGGCGGCCTGATTATAAATGGGTGAATGGATCAGGTTATCTCCTGTTGCGGAAAACCGGATGGTTTCCACCACAGGCTGCGGTTCAGGTTCCGGCTCCGGGGTCGCAATGGATGAAGTAGGGGATAACGCATCCTCCGGCGGCTCGACGCCGCCCACCGGTACATCTTCTCCCGGCAGCCTTGTCCAGATCCCCAGACACAATGCTATCACGCTCACAGCCAGAACCGACAGCACCACCGCCTGGAGCGTTTGTTTTTGGCCGCGCTTACGGGCAGCCGGACGCCGCCGCTTTAAAGGCTCCTGCTTCATCGTTCACCTCTTCTCCCGGCGTATGCCGGGCAGCTCGTTTTTCAAAGTGCAGCGATCAGATCGCCCATATCGTACAGACCCGGCTCTTTTTTTGCCAGATAGACCGCAGCATTTACTGCACCGTTGGCAAAGATGCTGCGGGAATAGGCGGTATGCCGCAGGGTGATCACCTCATCCGGGCCGCAGAACAGCACCTCGTGGTCGCCCACGATGCTGCCGCCGCGCACAGAGCTGATGCCGATCTCCTTCGGGTCACGCTTCTGGCGCACGGAGGAGCGGTCGTACACATAATGGTACGCGCCGTTATTTTCCTCGTTGATGGCGTCGGCCAGCATCAGTGCCGTTCCGCTGGGGGCATCCAGCTTGTTGTGGTGATGCTGCTCCACGATCTCGATATCATAGTTGATACCCAGCACAGCAGAGGCGCGCTTGCACAGCTCTGCCAGTACATTGATGCCCATGGACATATTGGCGCTCTTGAACACCGGAACACTGCGGGACAGTTGCACTACCTTCAGCTGCAGCTCCTCCGAAAGGCCGGTGGTGCACACCACGATGGGCAGCTTGTGGGTCTGGCAGTAGGGCAGTGCCTTTTCCACCGCAGCAGGGGAACTGAAGTCGATGATCACATCGCCCTTGCCGTTCAGCTTTTCCAGACTGTCGTAGACCGGAATGCCGTTTTGCTCGCCGTCCTTCATATCAATACCGGCCACCACACAGCAGTCCTCCCGCTGTGCAATCATATCGCACAGCACATGGCCCATGCGGCCGCCAATACCCTGAATCACGATCTCTGTCATTGCTGTTTCCTCATTTCTATAATATGGCAGAATGCCCGGAAGCTGAAGATCCCGGGCATTCTGTACGCTGTTGTTATTCCTTGATCAGACCTGCAGCCAGCAGAGCCTGCTCGATCTTTGCCTTGTGGGCATCGCTGGGCTCTACCAGCGGCAGACGGCATTCGCCTGCGTTCCAGCCCAGCACGTTCATGGCATACTTGACCGGAATGGGGTTCACCTCGCAGAACAGAGCCTCCTCCAGCGGCAGCATTTCCAGCTGCAAAGCGCAGGCCTTGGCGGTATCTCTGTCAAAGAAAGCCTGACAGCAGTTATGCACCAGTTCCGGCGCAACATTGGACACCACGCTGATGACGCCCTTGCCGCCCAGTGCCAGCAGGGGAACCACCTGATCGTCGTTACCGGAGTAGATGTTCAGCGCATCACCGCACAGTGCAGCAACTCTGGCCACCTGAGAGATGTTGCCGGAGGCCTCCTTGATGCCGTTGATGAGCGGGTGCTTGCTCAGCTCCAGAGCAGTCTCGGGTGCAATGTTCAGACCCGTGCGGGAGGGTACATTGTACAGGATGACCGGGATGCCGCCGGCCTCAGCCATGGCGGTAAAGTGCGCCACCAGACCGGCCTGCGAGGTCTTGTTGTAGTAGGGGGTGACCATCAGCAGGGCATCGGCACCGCAGGCGGCAGACTTTGCTGCCAGTGCGCAGCCGTGGTCGGTATCGTTCGAACCGGCACCGGCAATGACCGGTACGCGGTGATTGACCGTATCCACGGTGAACTTGATGGCGGCCAGCTGCTCCTCATCGGTCATGGTAGAACACTCGCCGGTGGTGCCGCAGATGATGATGGCATCGGTGTGGCGGGCGATCTGATCCTCGATAATGCGGCCCAACTCGTCAAAGTTGATGCTTCCGTCCTCGTACATCGGGGTGATGATGGCAACACCCGCACCGGTAAAGACAGGCTTCTTCATAGTAAAAAACTCCTTTGCTGCGTGTATCGCGCAAAAATTCAGGCATTAGTCCATATAGCCCTTTGCTGCCAGCAGCTCGGCCAGCAGCACAGCACCGCCAGCAGCACCGCGCAGGGTGTTGTGGCTCATGCAGGCAAACTTGTAATCAAACAGGGTGTCCTCCCGCAGACGGCCGATGCACACTGCCATACCGTTCTCGGTGTTGCGGTCCAGCTTGGGCTGCGGACGATCTGGCTCAGTAAAGTAGTGCAGGAACTGCTTGGGAGCGCTGGGCAGGTTCAGTTCCTGTGCAGGGCCGCGGAAGTTCGCCCAAGCTTCCAACATCTGCTCCTTGGTGGGCTTTTTGTCAAAGCTTACGAACACGGCTGCGGTGTGGCCGTCCGAAACAGGCACACGGAAGCACTGTGCAGTGATGACCGGCTTCTCGGCATTGACGATCTGGTCGCCCTCAATGTGGCCCCACAGCTTCAGCGGCTCGCGCTCGCTCTTTTCCTCCTCGCCGCCGATGTAGGGGATCACGTTGTCCACGATCTCAGGCATCCGGTCAAAGGTCTTACCAGCACCGGAAATGGCCTGATAGGTGCACACCAGCGCCTTGCTCACGCCAAAGTCCTTCATCAGGGGATGCAGGGCAGGCACATAGCTCTGCAGGCTGCAATTGGACTTGACGGCGATGAAACCGCGCTTGGTGCCCAGACGCTTACGCTGGGCGGGAATGATCTCGATATGGTCGGCATTGATCTCAGGTACCACCATAGGAACGTCCGAGGTGAAACGATGGGCACTGTTGTTGGAGACCACCGGGCACTCAGCCTTGGCGTATGCTTCCTCCAGTGCTTTGATCTCGTCCTTGGGCATATTGACAGCGCAGAAAACAAAATCCACCTGCGAAGCAACTTCCTCTACCTTGGAAGCGTCCAGAACGGTCATCTTCTTCACGCTCTCCGGCATGGGAGTAGTCATGGCCCAGCGGGAGCCCACTGCATCCTCATAGCTTTTGCCCGCACTGCGGCCGGATGCAGCCAGCACGGTCAGTTTGAACCAGGGATGATTCTCCAGCAGAGTCACAAAACGCTGACCCACCATACCAGTTGCGCCTACGATACCCACTTTATACTGTCTATCCATTTCCAGCACCTTTCCTTTCAAAAAAACAAACAGCAAATCTTATCATTGTGCACAACACGGCTTGCAAACCGGACAGCGATGCAATATAATAGATACTGTTTATACAGATTCTATAATATCATTGATACGTTGTCCGTGTCAATCATCGGAAAGGCAAATGCACAGTATGTTAAAAAAAGATTTTTGGTATGATTTACCCAAAGAGCTCATTGCACAGGAACCTGCGTCCCCTCGGGATGCGGCACGGCTGATGGTTCTGAGCCAAAAGGACGACAGCATCCAGCACAAGGTATTCCACGACCTGCCGGAATTTCTGGAGCCGGGAGATCTTTTGGTAGTGAATAATTCCAAGGTGCTGCCCGCCCGCATCGTGGGCGTCAAGCAGCCTACCGGTGCCGTGTGCGAGCTGCTGCTGCTGCGGCAGGTGAAGGGAGACCAGTGGGAGTGCCTGGCAAAGCCCGGCAAGCGGATGCAGCCCGGCACGAAGGTAAGCTTTGGTGACGGCAGCCTGACCGCTGTGGTGGACGAGACCATGGAGGACGGCAACAAGTACGTTACATTCTATTATGATACCGAAACGCTTTATGAAAAGCTGGATGAATTTGGCAAGATGCCGCTGCCGCCCTACATCACAAAGCAGCTGGAGGATCAGAGCCAGTACCAGACCGTCTATGCCAAGGAGCTGGGCAGCGCAGCTGCTCCCACCGCCGGGCTGCACTTTACCCCGGAGCTGATGGACACCATCCGCGCCATGGGGGTCGGCATTGCCGAGGTCACCCTGCACGTTGGTCTGGGCACCTTCCGACCTGTGCAGGAGGACGAGATCTCCGACCATAAGATGCACAGCGAGTGGTACTCCATCAGCGAGGAGACCGCCCGGCGCATCCGCGAGACCAAGGCAGCAGGCCACCGGGTCATCGCTGTGGGCACCACCAGCTGCCGCACACTGGAGGCTGCCGCTGCCAAGTACGGCGAGATCAAGGCTTGCAGCGGCAACACCTCCATCTTCCTGTACCCGGGGGTGAAGTTCAACTGCATCGACGGTCTGATCACCAACTTCCATCTGCCGGAGAGCACCCTGATCATGTTGGTGTCCGCCCTGTACGGCTACGAAAAGACCATGCACGCCTATGAGGTAGCTGTGGCAGAGAAGTACCGTTTCTTCTCCTTTGGCGATGCTATGCTGATAGTTTGATACAAAATTCGCGCTTTTTGCGATATTTGTATGTGAAAGGCAAGGATGCGATATGCATCCGCCGCTCCCCCTACAATTACGGCAGACCGCTGCTGTGATCATTCTGATAACTTGCAGGCTCGTGGCCTGCATCGAGGCTGCACGGCTGTTTTCCGTGCGCAGAAAGGAACGAATAATCATGCCTTCTTTGACGACCTACACCCTGCTCAAGCAGGAGCACAACGCCCGGCGGGGCGAGTTCAAAACCGTGCACGGCACGGTGCAGACCCCTGCCTTCCAGAACGTTGCTACCGCCGGTGCCATCAAGGGCGGCCTATCGGCGCAGGATCTGAAGGATATCGGCGCGCAGGTCATGCTGTGCAATACCTACCATCTGCATCTGCGTCCCGGCGACAAGCTGGTAGCGGATATGGGCGGCCTGCACAAGTTTACCCGCTGGAACGGGCCTATCCTGACCGACAGCGGCGGATTTCAGGTGTTCAGTCTGGCAAAGCTGCGCAAGATCACCGAAGAGGGCGTGACCTTCGCCTCCCATCTGGACGGGCACCGCATCTTTATGGGGCCCGAGGAGAGTATGCAGATTCAGGCAAATCTGGGCTCTACCATCGCCATGGCCTTTGATGAGTGCGTAGAGAACCCCGCCCAGCACGATTACTCCAAGGACAGCTGCGAACGCACCACCCGCTGGCTGAAGCGCTGCAAGGCCGAAATGGCACGCCTGAAGCACGAGGGTATCTCGGTCAACCCGGATCAGCTTCTGTTCGGCATCAATCAGGGCTGTACCTATGCAGACCTGCGCGTGGAGCACATGAAGCAGATTGCAGAGCTGGAGTTGGACGGCTACGCCATCGGCGGTCTGGCTGTGGGCGAGCCCACCGAAGTGATGTATGAGATGATCAGTCAGGTGGAACCGCACATGCCCAAGGACAAGATCCGCTATCTGATGGGTGTCGGCACTCCCGGCAACATCATCGAGGCCGTAGCCCGTGGTGTGGATTTGTTTGACTGCGTTATGCCCAGCCGCAATGCCCGCCACGGCCACCTGAATACATGGAGCGGCATCATTAACATCAAAAATGCCAAGTATGAGCGGGACGAGCGTCCCATTGCCCCCGCCTGCGGCTGCCCGGTGTGCCGCAACTATTCCCGCGCCTACATCCGGCACCTGCTCAAGGCAGATGAGATGCTGGGTATGCGCCTGACTGTGATGCACAATCTGTGGTTCTACAATCACCTGATGGAACGTATCCGGGACGAACTGGATGCCGGCACCTTTACCGTCTTCCATGACAGATACGTTAAACTTCTGGATACCCGAATTTAAACTTTAGCCTTGCAACAAGACTGATAAGAGGGTATAATAGCATTATCTGAATTTTTGAGAGGAGATTTTGCCCCATGCAATTTCTGACTACCACGTCCGAAGGCTATATCAGCCTGTTCTTCACGCTGGCACTGATGCTGGTCCTGCTGTACTTCATGATCTACCGTCCCCAGAAGAAGCAGGAAAAGAAAGATGCCGCTATGCGCAGCAGTCTGGAGATCGGCGATCAGGTCACCACCATCGGCGGTGTCATTGGCCGCGTTGTCGCCATCAAGGATGACACCTTTGTTCTGGAGACCGGCGCCGACCGCGTGAAGATCCGCTTCACCAAGTCTGCGATCTCTTCGGTCGAAAAGCTGAACATGGACAAGGCTCCTGCCGACAAGAAGTAAGCATTTACACCGTGCATACATGAACCGCCTCCCTGCATAGACTATGTGCAGGGAGGCGGTTTTGTTATGTCTGAGTCTCGAGGTTTCCCGGCGGAGCTTCTTTCGTTTCTGGCTTTCGGGGTGCTGGGGGTAGCCGTAACAGCGGCAGCACTAGCTGGTTTTGCGCAGCTGATGGCCGGACAGGGCTGCTCCGGCAGTGTAGTGCCGATACTTGCCACAACAGCCGTGTGCATGGGCAGCCTGCTGTGTGCACTGGCGGCAGCGTTTCGTAAAAAGGCGCGCGGTCTGCTGACCGGACTGCTCCAAAGTACATTTTTGGCAGTGCCGCTGGCGCTTTCTGCTGTATGGAACGGCACAGCCGCCGAACCTGCTGTGGTATGCCGCCTTCTAGCGGTGCTGCTCTGCGGCTGCATTGGCGGGCTTCTTGGGGTCACCCTGCGCAGCCGCAGGCACACGCTTCGTTAATCGATCCGGCAAATCGAATCCATCAGAGGGAGAAAACAGCGTATGTGGATCTATGAACAGACAAAATCAGAAGAAAACTTTTCTTTGCTTCCGCAGACGGTCGGCCTACCGGTGCAAACAGCAGAGCCTGCCCTTCCGCCTGTACCGGCACAGGCACAGGCACCGGAACCGGCAGATCAATTGCAGCCCAAAGAGCCCTGCACCCCGGCAAAGCGCCACGCCACCCAGGATTGCTGGCTGCTGGCTGCGGCGTTTCTGCTGGGGTGTACGGCAGCCGGTGTGTTACAGGCCGTATGCGATGCCCGGCAGGCAGAGCTGCTGCGGTATTATCTGGAAGCGTGGCAAGGGCTGTTTACACCGAGCGGTATGCAGGGGGCTGTACAGCTTTTCGGCATGGAATACCTGACACTCGGCCTTGTGGTCAGTCTGTTTCTGTTACTGGGACTTTCTGCCCTTGGCCCAGTAATGATCTTTGGCAATATGATGTTGTACGGCTTGGGCAGCGGGCTGCTTATGGTACAGCTTTGCACAGCAGGTGGGTGGAAAGAAATACTTCCGGCACTGCTATGGACAGGCTTACCGGCGGCAGCAGCAAGCGGTTGTCTGTGCTTTTTCGGAGCCTGCGCTTTGCAGGTCAGCAGCCGGATCCACGCATATTCTTTCCGCAGGCATCCCGGCGGACAAGCCCGCCCCGGGGTGCAGGCACTGCTGGGGCAGTATCTGCTGACCATGGTAGTGCTGCTGCCGCTTTGCGGTGCAGCGGCAGGGCTTTCGTATCTGGGCAGCCGCCTGTAAACGGTATCCTTTTCTTGCGGGTTTTGGCGCAGTGTGTTACAATAACAAAAGACCATAATAAACGAGGGACAAACATGAAACTAAAATCCGTCTATGTATGCTCCAATTGCGGAGAGACAAGCCCCCGCTGGATGGGGCGCTGCCCCAGCTGCGGCAGCTGGAATACCATGAACGAGGATGTTGTTGCTGAAGCGCCAAAGGCGGGGACTCCTGCCGCCCGTCAGGCTGCCGCGGCTCGTCAGGAGGGCGTGACCACCCTGACCGCCCGGCGGCTGTCAGAGATCAGCACCACGGAGGAAAAAAGCCGCATCCTGACCGGTATCTCGGAGCTGGACCGCGTATTGGGCGGCGGCATCGTGCTGGGCGGCGTGGTGCTTTTGAGCGGTGAGCCGGGCGTGGGTAAATCCACTATGCTGTTACAGCTGTGCGGCGCCATCTCCAACCAGCACAGCGTATTGTATATCACCGGCGAGGAGTCTGTCCGGCAGGTCAAGCTGCGTGCAGCGCGGCTGAAGGTACCGCAGGATAACATCTTTCTGGCGGCGGAAAATGACGTGGATGAGATCTGCGGTCTGATCGAAAAAGAAAAGCCGGACCTTGTGGTCATTGACTCCATCCAGACCATGCGCTGCATGGATATCTCGTCCTCGTCCGGCACGGTCAGTCAGGTGAAGGAGAGTGCCGCCCGGCTGCTGGCGGTAGCCAAAAAGCAGGAGATTCCCATGTTTATCGTGGGTCATGTGAACAAGGACGGCGCAATTGCAGGCCCCAAGGTCATGGAACATATCGTGGATACGGTGCTCTACTTTGAGGGCGACAAGATGCTGCCGTACCGCATTCTGCGGGCAGCCAAAAACCGCTATGGCTCCACCAATGAGCTGGGAATGTTCGATATGACCGGCACAGGACTTGCCGAGATTGAAAACCCCTCCCAGATGCTGCTGGAAGGACGTCCGCTGGGGGTTTCCGGCAACTGCGTGGCCTGCACCATGGAGGGTAGCCGTCCTATCCTGAGCGAGATACAGGCACTTGCCACCAAGACGAATTTTCCGGCACCCCGTCGCGCCTGCAGCGGATACGACTATAACCGCATGAATCTTTTGATTGCCGTGCTGGAAAAGCGGGCAGGGTACTTCTTTGGAAATCTGGATGTTTACGTCAACATTGTGGGCGGCATTGCACTGCGGGATACCGCCTGCGACCTTGCAGTCTGCCTGAGTATGGTCTCCTCGCTGCTGGACCGCCCGGTCAGCGATAAGCTTATCGCCATTGGTGAGGTAGGTCTGGGCGGGGAAGTGCGCAGTGTGCCCAATCTGGAACAGCGCCTGCACGAGGCTGAGCGTATCGGCTTTGAGCGGGCTGTTATCCCCAAGCACAGCCTTGCACACCTGAATGCCGCAGATTATCCCGGCATGAAGCTGGTCGGTGCAGCGTATATCGCAGATGCCATCAATGCACTAAAAAATGACCGCCTGTGATGAAACGAGGAACCTATGTCGATTTATCTGGACGAAAGAAACCCCGGCAAACACGCACCCTTTGAGGATGCCGCGCCGGATATTGTAGAATATGTGCGTTATCTTGAAGTGATCGCCGGCAAAAGTGCCAATACGGCGTTCAGTTATTACTGTGACCTGCGCTCCTTCAGCCGCTTTATGAAGCGCCGCCGCGGGCTTGTGGCCACGGATGCAGAATTTAAGGAGATCGACCCCAAGGGGCTGGATACGGCCTTCTGGGGCAGCATAACAAAAGAGGATATCTACGAATATCTGTATTTTCTGAACCGGGAGTGCGGCAACAAAAAATCCTCTACCGCCCGGCGGCTGGCCAGTCTGCACGGTTTTTATGATTATCTGGTCAATCAGGTCAACCGCTTATCCGAGGACCCTACGGCGGCCATCCGCCCGCCCAAACAGGATAAGGTCTTGCCCAAGTACCTGACGGCAGAGCAATCCATTTCGCTTTTGGAGAGTACCCAGACCCAGAGCGATTTCCCGGAGCGGGATTATTGCATGGTGGTGCTGTTCCTCAACTGCGGTATGCGTCTTGCAGAGCTGGTAGGCATGGACCTTGGAGACATCGATTTAGAGCAGCGTCAGATCCGCCTGTTCGGCAAAGGCCATAAAGAGCGTATGGTCTATCTGAATGATGCCTGCGTGGAGGCACTGCAACTATATCTGCGCAAGCGCAACACCATGGAGGGGCTTTCACCCAAGGAAAAAGCGGTGTTTATTACCCGTATGCGCAAGGAACGTATTTCGAACCGCAGAGTAGAACAGCTGATCTCCGGTGCAATGAAGGCTGCGGGGCTGAAGGGCTTTTCCACCCATAAGTTGCGTCACACCGCCGCAACGCTGATGTATCAGACCGGCAATGTGGATATCCTTACCCTCAAGCAGCTTCTGGGGCACAGCAGTGTGGGAACAACACAAATTTATACGCACCTGCAAGAATTTCAGGTGCGCTCTGCCATTGAGGAAAACCCGCTGGGCAAGGTACTACCCATCAAAGCTGCAAAAGTAAACTTGGATACAACAGATGCGGCAGGGGAGACATCTGTTGAAAATGACCCGGCGGGAGATGACGCTTCTGAGCCGTCCGGCCCTATGGCGGCCTTTGAGGGCGCTGCACAGGATGGCTTCCGGGCAGATATCTCGGCAATGTCCAACAAAGAAACCAACGATTCATCGATCGATACTTGAACCCGCACAAAACGGCTGAGACGATTCAAAGACCTATGGCGCGATCCGGCTTGACCGGATAACGTCATGGGTCTTTATAATTTACATTAGAAACGCGCAACGTAATGTCTACACAAAAACAAATGAACAACCACAGCCACAACATGAAATGTTATAAATCAAGCGCAGAGATGCTTACTGGAATAAAATGAATTACAAATGAACTGATGCAGCAGCGCATAACACAGGAAGCATCTGTAAGCATGAGACAAATAAAACCATAAAATATGATAAAATTTGCAGAATGTGCAAAACGGCTGAACTAAGCCAGAAAATGAGCCAGCTGAGGCTGGAACGCCAAAAATCCGGGAAATGGGCATTTTTCGCTTCCCTAAGTTTCGCATAACGTGCATTATACGAAACAGATATAATTAAAAAGAGAAGCTACCCTTCTCTCTTTCTGTCAGATTTTCGGCAGCTTCTGTGGATGCTACTCAGTTTACACATGCCCGCTTCTGCGCCGCTGGACGTATTACCAGCATGTTCAAGCGTTCAACTTATGCCTGCAGTATCGTTTCTTTTCCTTTGGTGGTGCGATGTTCATTTCACCGGTAGCGGTTCTGTGCCGAAGTATGTACAGATGGCTTCGTAATAAATGCGTGCCACTGTCTTGCAGCCCTGTTCACTGCCAAAATGCTCCACATCCTCATCGTTCGTCACAAAACACTGCTCTGCCAACACTGCCGGACAATCCACATCCTCCAGCAGCGTAAAGCTGCGCTCAGGCCGAACCTGCGTGTAGGTATTCTCCACCAGCTGCTTCTGGTCGTTTTCCAGATAATAAATGTAGCGTACTCCCCCTCGCCCGCGCAGCCTTGCGCCGATGCTCTGCATTCCACCGGCCAGCAGTTTTGCAAAATAAAAACTTTCCTGATGCCATGTACGCCCGGGCACTGCCGGATAGCATTCAAAACCGGCTGCCGTAGAGCCATTGGCCGCGGAGTTGCCGTGGATGGACAGCAGCAGCTGCGGGCTTTGAGCGCTGGCTGCTGCTGCACGTTGGGCAGGTGTCGCGGTTTCATCAAAGCTTTCCCGGGTCTGCAGCGGAATGTAATTAGAATCCTCTTCTAACCATTGGAGCAGCGCAGCAGCCGTAGCTGCGGTGACCTGTTTTTCTTCGACCACTCCCCTTGCGCCCGGGTCACTGCCGCCATGTCCGGCGTCTATTGCCACCCGGTACGGCGGGTCGCCCACCACAGGACGAAAGTCCTCCGCTGAGACTGAGACTGCGGATTCTGCGGGTGCGTTCAGTTCCAGCGCCGCCTTCCATAAAAACAGGCCGAAACAGAGCATCAGTGCCGCAAAAACAAACAGCAAACCGTGTAAAAACCGGTTCCTCGTTTTGCAGCGGTGCGTTTTACGTTTGCTATGTTTATTTACTGGTCTGCGCTGACTGGTTGGCATAAAGCTTTACTTCCTGTTCGTTTTACATTCCTATTTATATAATACGAGTATACTCGCCTTTTCCTTGCACTGCAACAAAAAAAGACTGCCAATTTTTCAAAAGGCAGTCCTTACTGGGTTATTTCAGTTCTACAACCGTTACACCGCTTTCGCCTTCGCCGTAACGGCCAAGACGGAAGCTTTTTACCATGCGGTTGCCGCGCAGATGCTTATGGATGGCGGTGCGCAGTGCGCCGGTGCCGTTGCCATGGATTAGATAGACCACCGTTTGTCCGTTCAGGATGGCGCGGTCAATAAAGGAATCCACCTCCGACAGTGCCTCATCCACCGTAAGTCCCAGCAGATTGCACTCCATTTTGGCGGTGCGCTGTACGCGCTCTACCCTGCCGTTGGGACGGTTGGTATCGCCGGTCAGGCGGGAATACCGCTGCTGCGCCTTTGTCTTAGGCGCAGTGGATTCTTTTACCAGCTTTTCCGGCTGCTTCAGGCCCTTGAGGGGCACCTTAGTCTTGATGATACCGGCACGCACCAGAACATCGCCGTTTTTGTCTGGCAGCGCCAGAACGGTGGCCAGCTGGTTCAATTCTGCAATGCAGACCTCCTGTCCCACCTTTACATCCTTCAGCGGTACAAACTCCTTGACGGGGTTATGCACCACCTCCGTACCGGCAAACAGCTTTTCGGTCTCCTTTTTGGCAATTTCGCGGGCACGCTGCGCCTTCTGCTGGGCGCTCATGCGCTCGTCCTTTTGCAGCTGGCGCAGTTCATCGGTCAGTGCGTAGGCCTGCGTTTCCACCTGCTGTGCCAGCGTGCGCGCCTTGGCACGGGCAGCTTCCAATTCATTTTCGCCCTGCTGGATCAGTTCATCCCGCTTTTTGCGGGCTGCTTCCAGCTGATGGGAAGCTTCGTTGCGCAGCTGCTCCACTTCGTTCTGACTTTCCTTCAGCTGCAGCTTCAAGTCGTCCAGCTGACCCAGAACCGCATCCAGACGCTTATCCTCGGCAGACAGATGCTGCTGAGCCGCTTCAATGACGCGGCTGGGGATGCCCAGCTTTTCGCTGATCAGGAATGCGTTGGATTTGCCCGGTACGCCCACACTCAGCTTATAGGTGGGACGCAGGGTCTCCAGATCAAACTCGCAGCTGGCGTTGACCACACCCTTAGTCTCCAGTGCAAAAACCTTCAGTTCCGCATAGTGGGTGGTCGCCATCAGCAGCACACCACGGCGGCGCAGCTCCTCAATGATGGCAACTGCCAGCGCGGCGCCCTCGGCGGGATCGGTACCGGCACCCAGCTCGTCCAGCAGCACAAGGGTGTGCGGCATAGCCAGTTCCAGAATACCGGTGATTTTTTTCATGTGGCCGGAGAAGGTGGAAAGGCTCTGCTCAATGCTCTGCTCATCGCCAATGTCCACCAGAAATTCATCAAACACACAGATCTCGCTGCGCTCGTCAGCAGGGATCAAAAAACCGCACTGTGCCATAGCGCACAGCAGACCGGCGGTTTTCAGGGTGACCGTCTTACCGCCGGTGTTCGGGCCGGTGATGATAAGGGAATCGTATTCCCCGCCCAGTGCAATATCCACAGGAACACACTTTTGCGGGTCGATCAGCGGGTGGCGGGCGCGAATCAGGTTGAAGGAAGAATCCGTCCGCACAGCTGGTTTGAAGGCCTTCAGTTCCAGCGCAAGCCGCGCTTTCGCCAGCAGGATGTCAATTTCCAGCATGGCCTTGTAGCTGTACTGGAACTGCGGCTCAATGGCGGCCACCTGTGCGGTAAAGGCCACCAGAATGCGCTCGATCTCCTGCGCTTCCTGTGCGCGGTATTGCAGGATGCGGGCATTGGCTTCCACCACTGCCTGCGGCTCCACGAACACCGTAGCACCCGTAGAGGATACATCGTGGATGATACCGCTCACTTCGCCGCGGTATTCGCTCTTGACCGGCACAACATACCGGCCGTTGCGCATGGAAACCACACTCTCCTGCAGGTATTTGGAGGTATCCATATTGCGCACCATGCTTTCCAGCCGGTCGCGGATGCTGTTTTCGGTGGCGCGGATCTTTTTGCGCAACTCTGCCAGCGTGCGGGAGGCGGTATCCGCCATGGCATCCGGTGCCAGAATGGCGCTGGAGATCTGCTGTTCCAGGCCCGGCTGCGGTGCCAGCGCATAGAACAGATCGTCTGTAGGCAGAGCGTCGTGCTCCGAAGCACCATACCAGCTTGAAAGATTCTGAAAATTGCGCAGTGCACCAGCCACCATCAACAGCTCGCCCATTGAAAGTACGCCGCCTTTTACGGCGCGGGCCGCCAGCTGACTGACATTCTCCACGCCGCCAAAGCGCGGGGAGCCGTTTTTGATCAGCAGGGTGTTGATGGCATCGGTCTGTTCCAGCGCATAGCGCACCTCGTCCGGGTCGCACTGCGGCTGAGTGGCAAGCAGCATTTCGCGCGCTTCCTTGCACACGCAGCCCTCTGCGGCACGGGCGATGATCTTATCCAGTTCCAGAGTTTTTAAGTAACTTGTTTCCATAGGTTTCCTTTATGCTCAGGGCAGCAGGGTCTTTAAAAAGTCATAGCTTTTCAAAGGCTTGTCCAGGTGGGTCAGTGCATAGCGCTCTGCCACTGCGGAAAGCTTTTCCAGACTGCCCACAGAAATTTTGAATGCAAATATTTTTTTGTCGTCCACAAGGCAGATGTGCCGCAGCGCATACAGTGCGCCCTGATCAAGGTTGCAGGTCTTTCCTGCTTTTGCGGCGCAGTCTGCACAGAGCAGGTGGCCTTCCTGCACATCCAGATAGAACGCAGCACCGTCATAGGCGCTGCAATCGCGGCAGCACACGATCTGCGGCATAAAGCCGCACTCGCTCATGGTGCGCAGTTCAAACACGGCCTTGATCACCCGCAGGTCCGTTTTGCTCTCGCTGATCATATAGAAACAGTTGAGCAGCAGTCGAAGCTCCCGCTGTGCCTCCTGCCCGGTGGGCGAAAGGGTCATTGCCATTTCAGCCATATACATGGCAAGGCTCATGCCCTCAATGCTGGACGAGATGCCGTGAAAGACATTTTTCACTTCCGCTTCCCGCACAGTGTACATGTTGCGGCCCGGCACCAGTGTGAACTCGGAATAGCAGAACAGCCCGCACGCGCTGAACAGCTTGCTCTTTAGCCGCAGGCTGCTCTGCGCTGCTGCCGAGATCACGCCCAGTTCCGGTGTCAGGATCGTCAGAATGCGGTCCGATTCCTTATAGCGGGTCTCCTTCAGCACCAGACCCGTGGTTACAAAGGCTTCCATTTTCTTGGTCCTCTGCCGGGGTTTCTTCCGGCCGCTGATCTTAAGGACCAAGATAACGAAGAATGTTTCCCGTGCAGGCAAACGCCTGCCAGCTTGCTTGTGCATCCATTTGCAGCACCTCTTCCCTGTTACGGATAGTGTCAAGTTTATTTTAACCGTTCATCCAAGGGAATTCTGTCCTGCTTTGGCAAGTGTCAGCGGTTATTGGTGTTCTGCTTGAAGCCAAAGTTGTTCAGCAGAAACTCATTGTCCCGCCAATCTGCTTTGACCTTGACCCAGCACTGCAGGTTGACCCGGCAGCCCAGAAACTCTTCGCAGTCTGCACGGGCAGCACTGGCAATTTTTTTCAGCATTGCACCGCCTTTTCCAATGACCATGCCCTTGTGGCTTTCGCGCTCGCAGTAGATATTTACATCGATATCCACCAGATCTGTACCGGGGCGCTCCTTGAAACGCTCTACCACGACCGCAATGCCGTGCGGGATCTCATCCCGCATATACAGCAGTGCTTTTTCACGGATGACCTCCGCCACAAGCTCCTTTTCCGGCATATCCGTGTAGGCATCATCATCAAAATAATGCGGGCCTTCCACGGCATAGCGGCTCAGGGCGTCGAACAGTTCCTCACAGTGGTCATTATCGCGGACACTGACGGTATAGACATCATCAAAGACGCCCAGGGCCTTCAGCTCCGCCTTGCGGGCCTCGAGGTCCGCCGGGTCTTTGACGAGGTCGGTCTTGTTGATGACCGCGATGGCCGGGCCGCCCTTTTTCAGAGCCTCGACCACCAGCACCATTTCCGATTCATTCAGTGCGCCGTAAGGCTCAAACAGCATCATGGAAACATCCACATCTGCAATGGAATCGCTGGCAGTCTTATCCATCCGTTTACCCAGTTTGTTGCGTGCCTTGTGCACACCGGGTGTATCCAGCAGCACATACTGCAGCGGCCCGCGGGTGATCACGCCGGTAATGCGGGTGCGGGTGGTCTGCGGCTTGGAAGTGACGATGGCTACCTTTTCGCCAACCAGAAGGTTGGTCAGACTGGATTTGCCTACATTGGGACGGCCAATGACAGCCACAAAAACGGAAGAAGTATCATAATGCCCCTGAATGGGTGTAGCGTTACTCAAAATCTAGCTCCTGTCTGTATTGTGCGGCAACCGCACGGTGAATCAATTACTCGGTATAGCTTACGGTGCGCGGCAGGCCCAGCTGCAGCAGAACAGCTTCCTCTTTCTCACGCATCCGCATGGCTTCCAGACCGCCATTTTCGTGGTCGTAGCCCAGCAGGTGCAGCATGGAGTGCACCGTCAGGAACGCCACCTCACGCTGCAGCGGATGGCCGTAGAGGTTTGCCTGCTCCTGTGCACGCTCCATACTGATGACGATGTCACCCAGCATTTTGCAGCCGTTGTTCTCGTCAACATCATATTTGCCGTCCACCCCCAGAGGGAAGCTCAGCACATCGGTGGGCATGGGCTTGTTGCGGTACTGGTTGTTCAGCTCAGCAATGGCAGCGTTATCCACAAAAGTCACGCTGATCTCAGCAGGCTCATCGAAGTGCTCATATTCCAGCACAGCATTGCAGGCGCGGCGGATCAGGATCCGCAGGCCAGAAGGCACTTTTACGGCTTTCTGTGAATTGGTGATCAAAACTTTATTGGACATAAATCAGTCCACTCCTTTCTGTTTTTGATGGCTTTATATAAATTCTGGTGATTTTATTTTTCAGGGTGTGCAGCCTTTTCGTAAGCCTTGATAATTTCCTGCACAAGACGGTGGCGCACAACATCTTTCTCAGTAAAATAGCACTGTGCAATCCCATTTACATTTTTAAGCACGTGCAGTGCATCCACAAGACCGCTGCGGGTGCGTTCCGGCAGATCGATCTGGGTCACATCACCGGTAACCACCACCTTGGAGCCGACACCCATACGTGTGAGGAACATTTTCATCTGCTCCGGTGTGGTGTTCTGTGCCTCGTCCAGAATGATAAAGGAATCATCCAGCGTGCGTCCGCGCATATAGGCAAGCGGTGCAACCTCAATGATCTGCTTTTCCACAAGGCGCTCGTAAGTTTCGGCACCCAGCATATCAAACAGGCCGTCATACAGCGGGCGCAGATAAGGGTCTACCTTCTGCTGCAGATCACCAGGCAGAAAGCCCAGCTTTTCACCCGCTTCCACTGCCGGGCGGGTGAGCACGATACGGGAAACATCCTTGGCTTTAAAAGCCTTTACCGCCATGGCAACGGCCAGATAGGTCTTGCCGGTACCCGCCGGGCCAACGCCAAAGGTAATGGCATTGGTGCGGATGGCATTGAGATATTCCTTCTGGCCCAGTGTTTTGGGCCGGATCGGCCGTCCCTTGACCGTTACGGTAACAAAATCTTCGGTCAGTTCCTTAACCCGCTTTTCTGCTCCATCGTGCGCCAGACTGATGCAGTAGCGCACGGTCTGGTCTTCCAGCGGTGTATGATTCTCGATCAGAAGCATCATTCCCTCCACAGCGCGGCTGGCCGCGGCAACATTGGCCGGTTCGCCTGAAAGCCGCAGCTGCGTGCCCCGGCAGACCGCCGTAACAGAAAACTCGTTCTCCAGCAGACGGATGTTCCGGTCGCAGTTGCCAAAAACAGCTGCGGCGACCTCTACACTATCCAGTTCAATATTCTTTTCTGCCATGTGCTCCTCCTGATGTGCCTGCTTCGATAGCTATATTGTACCACCAAAATCCTTAGAAGAAAACTATGAAAATTGCACAAAATATTTTTCCAGCTTCCATCGTTTTTCCATATTGCAAAAATGCACTTGACAAATTATATCGCAAAGCGGCAGCAAAAAGGAAAATGCAGGAACAGGAACGCATCCTGTACGAATGATCTTGTCAAGTCCTTTTGTGCCACAACCACAGAGAAAAACAAAACATATCTTTGGACAAAAAGGCAATAGCAAACTTCTCCCCTGCGTGCTACAATAGCAAACGTTGTGCGGCTTGCATCCGGCCAGCCGCTCCGGAATGCTGAAATCAAAGGAGAAGGAACCATGGAACAGCTTTTTCTGATGCCCGGTGAAGAAC
>OGNI01000759.1_pt1 | contig 21719 bp, 21 predicted proteins | sample 1573421 | NCBI WGS metagenome assembly OGNI01 (sample SAMEA2581928, study PRJEB24529) | metagenome | biome: Human gut stool | place: China | collected 2011
ATCATCGAGCCCACCTCCGGCAACACCGGCATCGGTCTGGCTGCTGTGGCAGCTGCCAAGGGCTACCGCATCATCATCGTGATGCCCGAAACCATGAGCGTAGAGCGCCGTCAGCTGATGAAGGCCTACGGTGCAGAGCTGGTGCTGAGCGAGGGTGCCAAGGGCATGAAGGGTGCCATTGCCAAGGCCGATGAGCTGGCAAAGGAGATTCCCAATTCCTTTATCCCCGGCCAGTTCGTAAACCCCGCCAACCCGCAGGCACACATCGAGACCACCGGCCCCGAGATCTGGGAGGATACCGATGGTAAGGTAGATATCTTTGTGGCAGGCGTTGGCACCGGCGGCACCGTTACCGGCGTGGGCAAGTACCTCAAGAGCAAGAATCCCGATGTCAAGGTGGTGGCTGTTGAGCCCGCTTCCTCCCCCGTGCTGAGCAAGGGCACTGCCGGTGCACATAAGATTCAGGGCATCGGCGCAGGCTTTGTGCCGGACGTGCTGGACACCACCGTCTATGACGAGATCATCGCCGTGGAGAACGACGATGCCTTTGCCACCGGCCGTCTGATCGGTCACAAGGAAGGAGTGCTGGTAGGCATCTCCTCTGGTGCTGCCGTCTGGGCTGCCATCCAGCTGGCAAAGCGGCCGGAGAACGCCGGCAAGAACATCGTTGTTCTGCTGCCCGATACCGGCGACCGCTACCTGTCCACCCCGCTGTTTGCGGAATAATTCCAAGAAAACTCTCCTCTCCCGCTCTGCACCCCGCAGGGCGGGAGTTTTTGTTTGGGGACAAGACGATTTGAAATGGCTTCCGCTGCGCTCTAGCCATATTTAGCGGAATAATTATTTGATATTTCGCGTTTGTCGCGCTCTGCGGAGCGCTCCAAACGCTATTTTCACAGAAGGGGTCGTAAAGGGAAACGGCAGGTGCAGCGCCGCTTTCTGCGAAAGCGCGGCGCTGCCGGCGTGCCCGCTCCCCCTTGGGGGAGCTGTCGCACAGCGACTGAGGGGCTTTGAATCGGCGGAGCCGGAAAAAACGGTTAAAAGATCTTCACGCCGAACAGGCGTGAATCTTCAGTTTTTTCCGGTGTAGCCCTCCTCTTTGGGGTTAAAAGGGGCGAGTAGCCCCTTTTTCGTGGCTCCAGCGCGTCGAAATCGCTGGCACTTTTCTGGTTCTCTTTTGGTGTCAAAAGAGAACATCCCCCGTCCCCTCCCCTTTCCCCTCACGCAATTTTATGCTACAATACCGGTAACAAAAATCGTTTGGAGAAACGCCCATGCTTTATTATGCTGCCCCCATGGAGGGGTTCACGGACCGGGTCTGGCGGCAGACCCATCAGAAATGGTTCGGCGCACAAGGCGCTGCCGACCGCTATTATGCGCCGTTTATCTCCCCGCCGGAGAACCGGGTGCTCATTAAAAAGAAGATGGCAGAGCTTGCCCCGGAGGCAAACCCCGGTGCACCGGTCATCCCGCAATTGCTGGCGAAGGACGGCGAGCTGGCTGCATGGATGATCGGTCAGCTGCGGGCGCTGGGCTATACCGAGGTGAACCTGAATCTGGGCTGTCCCGCCGGGACGGTGACCGCCAAGGGCAAGGGCTCCGGAATGCTGCGGGACCTTGCCAAGGTGGACGCCTTTCTGGACGGCGTATTCTCCCGCACCGAGGGGCCTGTCTCGGTCAAGACCCGGCTGGGCGTGGAGAAACCGGAGGAGTTTGCCGCCATTCTGGAAATTTATAGCCGATACCCTATCTCGGAGCTGACCATCCATCCCCGGGTGATGCGGCAGCAGTACCGCGGACAGGCCGACCGCGCCGCCTTTGCGGCTGCGCTGCCCCGGTGCACCATGCCGGTGTGCTACAACGGCGATGTGACCACCGCTGCCCAGCTCCACGCGCTGGAAAAGGAGTTCCCCGCCCTGTCCGGCATCATGGTAGGGCGCGGACTCATCGCAGACCCTGCACTCTTCCGCAGGGCGCGGGGCGGTGCACCCGCCGCCAAGGAGGAGCTGCGGGGCTACCTGACCGACCTGTACCACGGCTACACTGAACTGTTCGGCAGCGCAGGCTGCGCCATCAGCCGGATGAAGGGGCACTGGTTCTACCTCATCCACTGCTTTGCCGGGGCGGAAAAGCTGGAAAAACAGCTGAAAAAGCTGCGGGAGCCGTGGGAGTACGAGGTGGTGGTGAACCAGATCTTCACCCTGCCGCTGGTGGAAAACGATTAAAATGGTCACACAAAAAAGCCCGCCGTCTTGCAAGACAGCGGGGCTGAAAAGGACCGTATTACACGTTGAGGTAGCTGCGCAGCATAGCCTGCAGCAGATCGTCACGATCCACCTTGCGGATCATGGCACGGGCATTCTTATAGGTCGTAATGTAGGTAGGGTCTTCGGACAAAATGTAGCCCACCAGCTGATTGACCGGGTTATAGCCCTTTTCCTTCAAAGCATCGTACACCTGTTGTACGATCTCGTGGATCTCATAGTCCTTTTTATCGTGGATAGAGAAAATCGCGGTTGCGTCTCCCACGCAATACACCCCCTTCGGTTGAAACTAGTCCCATTGTACACGAAATGCGCCGAAACTTCAAGATAATTACGCCGGATTTGCACATCCTGCACAAAATTTCCAGCATTGTTCCGGCAAGATGAACGATGTCCGGGCGGCATTCTGCCCGCGAAAGGAGCCTTTGTATGCTTTACGGCATCGGCTGCGACCTGTGCAGCCTTTCCCATCTGGAAAAAAGCCTTTCCTCTGCCCACGCAGCGGCCTTTGTACGCCGGGTGTACGGCCCGGCCGAGCAGGCGGCGCTGGGGCTTTTGGAGGCGTCCCCTGCGCCGCTGAACGCTCACCGCCTTGCCAGCGCCGCCGCAGATTTTGCCGCCAAGGAGGCCTTTCTCAAGGCGGCGGGCACCGGCCTGCGGGAGCCCTTTTCTCTATGTGAGATCGAGGCCGTCCGGCAGGAGAACGGTGCCCCGGCCTACCGCTTCAGCGGGCAGACCGCCGCATGGGTGGCGCAGCACCGGCTGCGGGCCCGGCTCTCTTTAAGCCACGAGGGCGGCATGGCGCTGGCCTTCTGCACGCTGGAAGAGGAAAGCTGACCACCCCTTGTGCATACAATGGAATATCGCCCCCGCACTGCATAAGCCGCACCCCGCCTGCGCATACTGAGAGCAGACAGGATGCGCCGGACGCATCACATAGCGGGGCACATCCTCCAGACAAACAGGAGGGAGATTCCATGGAGGTACACAGAGGAGAAGTTTTCTACGCTGATCTTTCGCCGGTGGTGGGCTCGGAGCAGGGCGGTGTGCGCCCGGTGCTGATCGTACAGAACGAGATCGGCAACCGGCACAGCCCCACTGTGATCGCGGCGGCCATTACATCCCGGCTGGACAAGACCCGCCTGCCCACCCACATCAACATCCGGGCGGCGGACACCGGACTTGCCAAGGACAGCGTGGTGCTGCTGGAGCAGATCCGCACGCTGGATAAGCACCGCCTGCGGGAGCGTGCCGGGCAGATCACCGCCGCCGACCAGAAGCGGGTGGATCAGGCACTGGACGTAAGCCTTGGGCTGAGCTCGTACTGAAATTTTATTTATAAAGCAGAGACACCGGAGCGTCTGCAGACGCTCCGGTGTCTCTATTTTTTAGTATTACTCGATCAGGCCGTTGAGCAGGGTCAGGCACTTGCGGCTATGCAGCTTGCGGATGGCCTTGGCTTCGATCTGGCGCACACGCTCACGGGTGACGCCGAAGTCGCGGCCGACCTCTTCCAGCGTGCGGGGACGGCCATCATCCAGACCAAAGCGCAGGCGGATGACCTTTTCCTCGCGGGGGGTCAGGCTCTTGAGTGCCAGATTGATCTGCTGTGCCACCATGGCGCGGTCAGCTGCCTTGCCGGGAGCTTCGGCGTTTTCGTCCGCGACGAAATCACCCAGAGAGGAATCCTCTTCCTCACCCACGGGGCTTTCCAGACTGGCGGGCTCCTGTGCCATGCGCTGGATCTCGCGCACGCGCTCCACGCTCATATCCATGGCCTTTGCCAGCTCTTCCGGGGTGGGCTCGTGGCCGTTCTGGTACACCAGCTGGTTGGTGGCCTGACGCATCCGGTTGATGGTCTCCACCATATGCACCGGGATGCGGATGGTGCGGGCCTGATCCGCGATAGCGCGGGTGATGGCCTGACGGATCCACCAGGTAGCGTAGGTGGAGAAGCGGAAGCCGCGGTCGCAGTCGAACTTCTCGGCGGCCTTGATCAGGCCGATATTGCCCTCCTGAATGAGATCAAGGAAGGCCAGATTATGGCCGACATGCTTCTTGGCGATGGACACCACCAGACGCAGGTTTGCCTCGCTCAGGCTGCGGCGGGCGTTCAGGCCATCGCGGCGGGTCTTGAGCAGCTCCTGACGGCGTTCCTCGCTCAGGGGGCCGTTCTCCACGGCCTCCATGGCCTTTTCCTCGTCTGCCTTTTCCTCGGCATCCTCGGCAGACTTTTCGCCGTCCTCGTCCAGATCCTCGGTGTAGCTGCGGCTGTTCTCGTCCTCCTCAAAGGAGAAGCGGGCGCTGTTCTTCTTGATGTACTCCGGTGCGCCGTACTTCTGGCGGTCTGCCTGCAAAATGTGTGCAGCCTCGGCACCGGCATGGATGCGGCGGCTCAGCTCCACCTCCTGCTCGGCGCTCAGCAGCGGGATCTGACCGATCTGCTTGAGGTAGTTCTTCACCGGGTCGTCCAGCAGCTCGTCCATGGCAGCCTTCAGGTCTGCCGGGTTCTCCTCGGCATCCTCTTCGTTTTCATCGGCAAGGCCCATGTCATCGTTGTTGTTCTCGGCATTCTCCACCTCAGCAATGATGCTGTCCACGTCCAGACTCGGCTCGTTCTCTTCCTCCAGGACCTTAATGCCGCGCTCCTCCAGCAGGGTGTAGAGGGTGTCTACATCCATGCGGCATTGTGCCGCCAACGCCTTGGCCTCCTGTGCAGAGAGGGTGCCCTCGCCCTTAGTCAACAGTTCCTTCAAAGTCATGCCCATTTTTTCTCTCCTTCCCGCTCCGGGGAATTTCCTGTAATATTGCCCTGTGCATCAGATCACAAGGCCGCCGTTCACCCCAAACACCTGTCCGGTGATGTATCCGGCATCCTCGCCGGCCAAAAAGACCAGCAGCTTTGCAACTTCTTCCGGGGTGCCCAGCCGCCCCACAGGGGTCTCCTCAGCCAGCGCCGCCTTGTCCTCGGCGGTAAAAGCCGCCATCATATCGGTCTCGATGACCCCCGGCGCTACGCAGTTCACCGTAATGCCGCTGGGGCCCTCTTCCTTCGCCAGTGCCTTGGTCAGGCCGATGAGCCCGGCCTTCGCGGCGGAATAGTGCACCTCGCAGCTGCCGCCGGTCTGACCCCACATACTGCTCACGGTCAGAATGCGGCCCTGCTTGCGGCGGATCATGCCGGGCAGTGCCAGCTGGCACAGGTGGAACGCGCCGCTCAGGTTCACGTCCAGCATCCGCTGCCACTCTTCCGGGGTGATGTCGGTAAACAGCTTCTGCTGCGCGATGCCGGCGTTGCACACCAGCACATCCACCCTGCCCATGGCCTGCTCCACCGCGTGGAACGCCAGCTCACAGCTGGCGCGGCTGGCTACATCGCACTGGATGGCGATGCACCCGGGCAGCTGTTGTTCCAGCGCAGCGGCAGCGGCGGCGTTCTGGTGGTAGAGCACCGCCACCTGATACCCTGCTGCCGCAAAGGCGCTGGCAGCGGCAGCACCGATGCCCCGGTCGCCGCCGGAGATCAGTACCCGGCGCGCCGCAGCGGGTGCGGCAGGGGCAGGCCGCTCTTTTACAGGCTCCGGCGCAGGCGCTTCGGGCAGCTCCACCGCAGGCGGCTCTGCAGGCTTTTCCAGCGTGATCACCCGGGTGGGCTCCTCCGCCGCAGGCGCTGCCGTTTTTCCCAGCGTCATGATGCGGGTAGGCTCGTCCGCCACCGGCTCCATCGGCGCAGCCGGCTTTGCGGCCGGTGCGGCAAGGGGCTCCGGTGCGCTCTCTTCCTCCGGCACCTGAAAGGTCAGTTCAAACTCGTCCTCGTACAAGAGTGTATCCCTCCTGTTCGGTATTCTCGGCCGGGCGCAGTGCCCAAACCGGAAAAACCCTGTGCCCATCCCCAGACAGTGCAGCGTTCCGTTTATGTGTCCGGCAAAGGTCCGGTGCTTTGGCGTGCCTGCCTGCAGTTGCGATGGGTTTCGACAAGATTCCATTGAATAATATACCACAATCCAGCTCAAAAAGAAAGTGGGAACTGCAATTTTTTACGCAGTTCCCACTATTTTTCCTTATTTTCCCCTGTTTTCGGGCACCGGGGGCTTCCAGCGGGGTCTGCCTGCCCGCTTTTCCCGCAGGGAAACAAAAAACGCCTGCAAAAGCTGCTGTGCCTCGGCCTCCCGCAGTCCCTTTTCCACCACCGGATGGTGGTTGAAGGGCAGCGCGAACAGGTCGGTCACCGAGCCGCAGCACCCGGCCTTAGTGTCGGCAGCGCCGTACACCACCCGGCGCAGACGGCTGTTGATGATGCCGCCCGCGCACATAGGGCAGGGCTCTAAGGTGACGATCAGCTCGCACTCCCACAGCCGCCAGCCGCCCAGCGCCTTGCAGGCGGCATCAATGGCCAGCAGCTCCGCGTGGTGCAGGGCGTTTTTCTCGGTCTCCCGGGTGTTGTGCGCCGTGGCGATCACCTCGCCGTGCCGCGCCACCACCGCGCCCACCGGCACCTCGCCCAAGGCAGCGGCTTTAGCGGCTTCTTCCAGCGCAAGACCCATCAGTTCAAAATCGGTCATGTATCCCATCCTCTCATCCCATCGCCAGCACCAGCAGATTGTTTGCACTGTGCAGCAGCATCCCCGGCCAGAGATGCCCCGTGCGGTCGGCCAGCCACCCCAGACCCAGCCCGCACACCAGCGCATAGACCATGGCGGCAGCGCTGCCGTGCTGCAAGGCAAACAGCACCGCCTGCAAAAGAATGGCCTGTCCCCTGCCCAGCGGCTGCGCCCGGCGCTGCACTGCGCCCCGGAACACCCCTTCCTCCGCCAGCGGAGCCAGCAGGCAGACCCGGAAAAACCGCGCCGCGCCGCCGGGCGGCACGGGCAGCAGCACCGCCAGCACCTTGCCCGTCAGCAGATACCCCACCGCCCAGCCAAAGGCCGAAAACAGCGCGGCGGTGCGGGGGTTCAGCTTGTGCATGGTCGGTCTCCTCCTGCTATGGTTCGTTCCCGGTTATAGTACCATATCTGCCGCCGGGTGCGCAAGGTTTGGGCGTTCTGTCGCGGCAAATTTATGCAAATCATTGACACATCGCCCTAAATGGTGGTATAATGATTTCCAACCTTTTTGATGAAAGCGTCGTATATACTGTATTTTACCGGTAGACCGGAGGTATTATTATGATCCGTATCCTCACCGATTCCGCCTGCGACATCCTGCCCGCCGAGGCGCAGCAGCTGGGCGTGACCGTGATCCCCCTGAACGTGACGCTGGAGGACGGCACCGTCCTGCGGGACGGCATCGACATGACCCCCAGCGAATACTATACCCATCTGGCAGCCTGCCGCAAGCTGCCCACCACCAGCCAGCCCAGCCCGGAGCAGTTCGAGCGGCTGTATCTGGACGCCGCTGCCGCCGGGGACGAGGTGCTGGGCATCTTTTTGTCCGATGCGCTGTCCGGCACCGGTCAGTGCGCCAGACTTGCTGCCGACCTTGCCAACGTGGACAATGTGGTGTTCGTGAACACCGAGAATGTCTGTCTGGGACAGTCTTTGCTGGTGCGTCTGGCGGTGCAGCTGCGGGATGCCGGCAAAACCATCACCCAGATCGCCGCCGATCTGGAAAAGGCCAAGCAGCACCTGCATCTGGTGGCCGCTGTGGACGATCTGAAGTATCTGCGCAAGGGCGGCAGACTGTCCGCCGCCGCAGCTGTGGCGGGCGGTATGCTGGGCATCAAGCCCATCCTCGCCGTCATAGAGGGCAAGGTGGCGCTGGCCGGTAAGGCGCGCGGTCTGCCCGGCGTGTATGTGGCGCTGTTCAAGAAGATCGACGAGATGGGCGGCATCCACCCGGGCTACACTCCGCTGCTGGGCTACACCGTCAACCACCGGGAGCTGCAGCCGCTGCTGACCTACCTGCAGGACAACCTGCATCTGGACGCACCGCTGGTGCGCCAGATCGGCTGCGTCATCGGCACCCACACCGGCCCCGGCGCCTTCGGCATCGCATTCTTTGATAAAGAACTGGTGCTGGAATAAAACCTATTGAAAGCTAAAACAAGTCGGACAGCCCGCGGGCTGCCCGACTTTGTTTTTACCCGTGAAAAAGTAGTTCCGAAACGCCCGCAGGCGTTTCGGAACTACAAATAAAATATTCTTTCCGCTGATTATGGCCAGAGCAAAGTGGAGGCCATTCCAAATCGTCCCGCCTTGCCCTTACAGCACCGCGTCCGAGATGAGCTTGCCCAGCAGCAGAACCAGCACCACCAGCATCATGGGGCGGATGAAGCGGGCACCCTTTTTCAGGGCAAAATGGGAGCCAAGCAGGTTGCCCAGAATATTGCTGATGGCGCAGGGGATGCCGATGTGGAACACCACCAGACCGTTCATCAGGTAGGTGAACAGGCTGGCGTAGTTGCTGGCCAGATTGAGCACCTTGCCGTTGCCGTTGGCGGTGCGCAGGTCAAAGCCCATCAGGGTGGTAAAGGCAATGATGGCAAAGGTGCCGGTGCCCGGGCCCATGACGCCATCGTACAGGCCGATGCCCAAACCGATGGCCAGCGCCAGTAAAATCTTTTTCAGGTCCAGCGTGCCGTCGTCCCGGTTCTCGTCCGGCAGGTTGCGCTGCCACAGAATGATGACCGCCGCCACCGGCAGGATGATGAACATCATGGTGCGCAGCATCTCATCGCTGAGCAGCAGCACGATGTGCGCACCCAGCGCACTGCCCGCAAAGCTGCCGATGGCTGCAAGAACCCCCACCTTCACGTTCATGGCACCGCTTTTGAAAAAGCTTGCCGTGGCAAAGGTGGTGCCGCAGGCAGCACTGAACTTGTTGGTGGCATAGGTGTAGTGGGGCGGCAGCCCGGCAAACAGATAGGCAGGCAGGCTGATCAGCCCGCCGCCGCCGGCTGCCGAATCCACAAAGCCTGCAAAGCCGGTCATCAGCATGAGAAACGCCATCATCCACGGCGAGATCGTGATACCCATTGTTATAATTCCTCTTATCTTTCCAAGTCGTTTGTTCTTTTTCAGGGGACGCGCGCCTCAGACCATATAAAACCTCCCCTCGCAGGGCAATACACAGCCCGGGACACCCGCACACAGCAGGGCATCTCCGGGCATTTTTTGCAATTTTTCGGCTCAATATTACAGATTGTTTTTAAAGAAGCGGTATGCGTTGCGCCAGTAGATGGCCTCTACCTCATCCTCGGTAAAGCCCTCGCGGCGCAGTGCCTCGGCCAGCAGCGGCATATCTGCCGCCGTTTCCAGCTCGTGCCGGCCGCCAATGCCGTCAAAGTCGCTGCCAAGGCTGATGACCTCAATGCCGCCCACCTGCTTGAAGTGAGCCGCGTGCTTTGCCAGCCGTTCCACCGTGCTGCGGCAGAGCTTGGGGTGTGCCGAGTCTGCGTCCACAAAGGAAGCGCAGTAATTCAGCCCCGCAATGCCGCCCTTTTCTGCCAGTGCGCGGATCATCTCATCGGTCAGGTTGCGGTTGTGGGGTGACAGGGCACGGCAGTTGGAGTGGCTTGCCGCAAAGGGGCGGGTGCTGTGATTTGCAATGTCCCAGAAGCCCTTATCGGAAAGGTGGCTCACGTCTGCGGTGATGTGCAGCTTTTCCATCTCTTCCAAAAAGGCAAAGCCCCGCTCGGTCAGGCCGGTCTCGGTGTTGGGCATACAGGGCCAGATGGGGCCGTTGCCGGGCACCACGTTGGGGCTGGCCAGCTCGTTTTCGTGGTTCCATGTCAGGGTCATCATGCGCACGCCCAGCTCCTGCAGCCGCCGCAGCACGCCCAGACTGCCCTTGCAGCAGCCGCCCTCTTCCACCGTCAGCATGGCGCTGAACTTGCCCTCGGCGCGGTTGCGCTCAAGGTCGGCAGCGGTGTACACCGGGGCGATCTTTTCCGGGTAAGCCGCCATGAGCCGCTTGAAGATGTCGATCTCCTCCAGCACGCTTACCAGCGGGTCGGCCCCGGGAGCGGGGTCGGCCAGATCCACATAGGCCGCAAAGCATTGCAGCAGATAATCCCCCTGCTGCAATTTTTCAAGGTCGATATGCAGGTCGTTGTGCAAAAAGCTTTTGGGTGCGCCCGCCTTTTCGGCGCGGCGCAGTTCGTACAGGGTATCGCAATGCAGATCCCAAACCTTCATGATGGATACACTCCTTTATGCTTCTTCTCCCAGCAGCTGCAGCAGCTGTTCGGGGTTCATGGACAAAATCGCGCCGTCTGCCCCACCGGTAACGGTGTCGGCCAGCGACTGCTTGGCCTGTTGCAGCTCCACGATCTTTTCCTCAATGGTGTCCTGCGCGATCAGCCGATACACCTGCACCGGGTTGCGCTGACCGATGCGGTAGGCGCGGTCAGTGGCCTGATTCTGCGCGGCAAGGTTCCACCACGGGTCGTAGTGGATGACGATATCAGCGGCGGTCAGGTTGAGGCCCGTGCCGCCCGCCCGCAGCGAAATGAGAAAGACGTCTGCCTCACCCTGATTGAACCGGCGCACCTGCTCGGCACGCACCGGCTTCGGGGTAGAGCCTTGCAGGGTGAAGTGGCTCACCCCGGCTTCGTCCAGCCGCTTTGCCAGCAGCTCCAGCATGGAGGTGAACTGACTGAACAGCAGAATGCGGTGCCCGCCCGCCACCGCCTCGGTGACAAGCTCCAGACAGGCCTCCAGCTTGGCGCTGCTGCCGGTCCAGTTGTCCGCTACGAGGCGGGGGTCGCAGCAGATCTCCCGCAGCCGCATCAGCACGGCAAACACGGTCATCTTGTCCTCCGGCTTTGCCGCCCGCAGCTTTTCCCGGGCGTCCACCACCGCTGCCAGATACAGCTTGCGCTGCTCGGTCTCCAGCTCAACGCGGCGCACATTCTCCGTTTTGGGCGGCAGCTCCCGCAGCACCTCGGACTTCATGCGCCGCAGGATGAAGGGGCCGGTGAACTGGTTCAGCCGCCGCACGGCGTTGGCATCCTCGTCCTGCACGATGGGCTTTTCAAACCGGGCGCAGAAGGTCTTGTAGGGGGGCAGATACCCCGGCATCAAAAAGGAGAAGATGCTCCACAATTCGCCCAAGCGGTTCTCCACCGGGGTGCCGGTCAGCGCAAAGCGCACCCGGCTGTTCACCCGGCACACCGCCTTGTATTTCTGGGTGGTGTGGTTTTTGATGGCCTGCGCTTCGTCCAGAATGCAGGCGTAAAAGCTTTGTCCGGCATACAGTTTTTCGTCCCGGCGCAGCAAATCGTAGCTGGTGATGACGAGATCCGCCTGTGCCCACCCATCGACCAGCGCGGCGCGGTGGGCGGCATCGCCGTCCATGGCAACACTTTGCAGCTGCGGGGTGAACTTCTGGCATTCCTCCTGCCAGTTCAGCACCAGCGACGCCGGGCAGACGATGAGGCTGGGCAGGCACTGCCCGCCCTCCTTCATGGCCAGCAGGTAGCTGAGCACCTGCACAGTCTTGCCCAGACCCATATCATCGGCCAGAATGCCGCCCATGCCGTAGCCGTCCAGTGTACGCAGCCAGCGGTAGCCGTCCCGCTGGTATTTGCGCAGGGTCTTTTGCAGCGAGAGCGGCGGGGTATACTCGCTGTCCCGCACGGCGTGGAAGCTGCGGCTGATGCGCCGGAAAGCATCGTCCCGGTCGAACCGCAGACCGTTCTGCCCCGAAAGCGCCCAGTCCAGCGTGGGGGCGCGGTAGAGCGGCAGAGCGGCGTGGCCGTCCTTCAGCTTTGCGCCGGAAAGCTCCAGCGTGTCGTTAAGCTCGTCCAGCCCTTCCAGACTGTCATCCAGCCGCAGCAGACTGCCGTCCCGCAGACGGTGGTAGCGCTTTTTCTGGTGCAGGGACTGCAACAGTTCCCGCAGTTCCTCCACCGGGAAGGCACCGGTGTCCACTTCCAAGTCCAGCACACTGCCGTGCACCGATACCCCTACCGAAATTTTAGGCGGGGCGGCTTGTAAGTTGCGGAAAGCATCGGTCTGGTACACCTCGCCCATGGCCAGCAGGGCGGGAATGCCCTCTTCCAGCAGCTGGAAAAGCGCCTCCTCCCCGGAAATGCTGTAATGCCCCGGCTTGCCGGGCTGGGGTTCCAGATAGGTTTCCAGCAGCCGCTTTGCCCGGTTCTCGGTGCGGGCATCCCGCAAAAGATCCGGGGGCACCGGCTCGCCGGGGGCTACCCTGTCCTCTCCGTACAGAAAGACCGGGTACGCCGTGACGGTAAGCCCCCGATCGGCGTCCAGATAAAACTGCACCACCGGTTCCAGCGGGATCTGGTTCAGCAGCAGCCGGTCGGGGTCCACGATGTTGACCCGGTTGCCCAGTTCCGGCAGCACATAGCTGCAAAAAGCGGCGGCGTCTGCGCTGGTAAAGAACAAACTGCGCCCGCCAAAGGTGTCCAGTACCGGCAAAACCCGGCGGCATTCCTCCCGCTGCATCCGCCAGAGGGTGCTTTCGCCCAGCAGATAGGCATAGTCCAGCCCCTGCACCCCGCGGAGCACCGGGGTACAGCTCAGCTGCACGCCGCCCTTGCGGCGCTCCACCTTCAGGCTGATGACCGGCAGGCCCTCTTTAAGGGTATAACCGCCCACAACGCCCTCGGCAGCGTAAAGCTCCACAAGGGCATCCAGCCCCTCGCCGGTCAGCGGCAGACCGCCTGCCGGGCCTTTGTCCCAGCCGGAGCGCATGGTGCCCTCGGCTTCAAACGCCTGCCGGGCGCTCACCTGACGGCGCAGCAGCCGCAGCAGCTGCTGTGCATCCGGAGCAAAGGCGTCCCACCGGTGCACAAAGGCCAGCGACTTCCCGTAGCTGACGCTTTCGCCCTGCTCGATCGCATCCAGAAACTGCGGGATGCTTTTTACCAGATACTGCCGCCCGCCGATGCCGTCCGAGACCCGCAGCCGCAGCCAGATACGGCCATTGTGCGGCGTAAGCTCCGGTTCCAGCAGAGCAAAGCCTGTACGCTGGGCGGCGTTCTGGGGCTGGGGCTGCGCATCCTCCCGCTGGTAGCGCTTCAGCAGCAGCTGGGCCTCATAGTCGGTCTCTGGCTCCTCGCCCCGCCACTTGCGGCCGAACAGCATATCCAGCCCGGCGCTGTAACTGTCCTTGCGGGGCTCGGTGCTCAAGCCTGCCACGCCCCGCTGCACCCCGGGGATGCTCTCCGGCTTTTTTTCCGGGGCGGGCGGGTTCTTTTCCGCATCCTGCAGCAGCAGCGCGCCAATGTGCTTACAGTAGGTGCCGTCGCCGTTTTGATTATAGGGGCAGTCGCAGGAGGCACTGACAAAGCTGCCGTTTTCCCGCAGCCAGACCTGCGTATAATAGCAGTCCGGCCCGCTGCCCTGCACCAGCGCTGTCAGGTGCCGCACCCCGTCCTCGTTGGTGGTGCAGCTGCTTTGCAGGATACGCTTGCGGTACTTCTGCGCCCGCTCAAAGATAGACTTGCCCAGCAATGTGCAAATCTCCTGTGCGTCCATGTGGTCTCCCTCCCCTGTGCTGTCGCGGTTCCGGTCTATTCTATAAGAATACCGCGTTCCACCCCGGGATGCAAGGGCAGAAGGGTAAAAAACGTTTAGAAAGCGCGGGCGGGACGATTTTGAATGGCCTCCGCTACGCTCTAGCCATTTTCAGCGGAAGAATTATTTTGATTTGCAGTTTCGAAACGCCTGCGGGCGTTTCGAAACTACTTTTTCACAGGAGGGGTCGTAGAGGGAAACGGCATTTGCAGTGCCTGTTTCCTGCGGAAACATCCGCACTGCGGGGTTGCTTCTTGGCTCTCAACAGGCCAAAGAAAAAGCACCCGCAAACGCCTTCGGGTGCCAATGCACAGACGGGAAGGGTTGCAGGTGCTTTCTTTATTTTAGGAAATTCCGCGCTTGCGGGTCTTGAGGTGGTACATCTCCTGATCGGCTTTATCGATCAGGTCGTGCACGGTGGCAATGTCCGGCTCAAGGCGGGCGCAGCCGATGCTGATCTCGATCTGGTAGGGCTTGCCGGAGGCGGCGTTGGCGGCGTCCAGCTCCCGCTGGATGGAGGCGATCAGGGTGCGCACCTCCACGCTGTTGCAGCCGCAGGCGATGCAGAATTCATCGCCGCCGTAGCGCGCCAGCACGCCGTTGTAGTTGGCGCACACCTTTTTCAAAATGCCCGCCAGCAGCACCAGCGCGGCATCGCCCTCCAGGTGGCCGTACTCATCGTTGATGTGCTTGAAGTGATCCATGTCCATCATGAGGAAGTGCAGCGAGCGGTTGGGGTGACGGCGGTAGTAGGGCAGTTCGCTTTCCAGATACCGCAGCGCCACGATGCGGTTGCTGACGCCGGTCAGGGTGTCCACCGTGAACTTGGTCTGCAACACCAGCACATACACGCACACCAGCCCCAGCGTAATGCCGCAGCACAGCAGCCCGCGCCCGGGCAGCCAGCCTTGCAGCAAAAAGCCTGCCGCCGGCGCAAGCGCGAGCAGCAGCAGGGTTTTCAGTTCCTCTTTGGGTGTTTCCTGCTTCCAGTTGCTCAGCGTCCAGCTGCAACGGAGAAAGGCCGCTGCCAGATAGGCAAGCCCCACCAGCTTCGCCCCCCAGAACAGGGTGCTGCCCCGCAGCCCTTCTGCGTCCAGATAGCAGAAGCCGTTTTCGTCCCGCGCTGTCAGCAGCGCCAGCAAAAGCAACGCCACCGGTGCGGCGCTGAGCGCCAGCTTGCGACCGTCCTCCATCCATGTACGCCCCAGCTCTGCCTCTACATACAAAAACACCAGCAAGCAGCAGCACGCCGCCAGCAGATAAAACAGAATACTGCCCCCGGCGTTCAGCCGGTAGGTCAGGGGGATGCCCAACTCCTGCCACGCGCCCAGCTGCGCCAGCGCACTGCCATAGTCTACGATCGTCAGCGCCCCGGCAGACCACAGCAGCGCCGTGAACAGCCGCCCGGGCAGGCTTTTATCCCGCATTTTCTGCTGCGCCCGCAGCAAGACCGCCAGCGTGACCAGACAGAACCCACTGACCTGAGTATGGGCAATCGCATCCATGCCGCAACGCTCTCCTTTACCCTAGGGCGGCTTTGCGCCGTCCCGGCCCTTTTTCGCTCTTCCAACGTTCCTTTTCCGCACAGATTTATTGTACCAAATCCGTAACAGATATGCAACACAAACCGAAAATTTCATACAAAAAAAGACACCGGAACGTCTTTCGGCGTTCCGGTGTCTTTTGAACTCAAATCACTTTGCCTGCGGATGGGCGGCATCGTTGCGCAGGGCGCTTTCGCGGATCTTTTCCAGCGTCTGCTCGCTGAGGATGTGCTCTGCCTTGCAGGCGTCCTCGGCGGCGGTCTGCTCGTCCACGCCCAGCTGCACAAAGAAGTGGGTCAGCAGCTGGTGGCGGCTGTAAATGCGCTGAGCGATCTCCAGCCCGGGCTCCAGCAGGGTCAGGTTGCCTTCGCCGTCCACCGCGATATAGCCGTTCTCCCGCAGCTTTTTCATGGCGATGCTCACGCTGGCTTTGGTAAAGCCCAGCTCATTGACAACGTCAATGGAGCGCACTTTGCCCATACGCTGGCTCAGCATCAGGATCGTTTCAAGATAATCTTCTGCGGATTGGTGGATCTGCATGGTTTGTCCGGCCTCCTGCCTTATTCCCTCTGGGGGATTTTTCCGACAGGGGATGTGTACCCTCTGTCGTATGTTAAAGGATATCACATTTTTGCGGTTGATGCAAGTAATTCGCAGCAAGTTTTGTTAAACTAACCATATTTTTCTGCACAGAACTGCTGTTTTGCCGGTTTTGCACCACCCCTGTTTTGTGCAAAGGGTGCAATTCTCGGCGTTTTGGCCTTACCGTGTGGCCAGATAGGCCGCAGGGCCTGCCTCGTACAGATCGCCGCCGTGGGCGTCCAGCACAACGGTCAGGGGCATATCCTGCACGGTCAGGCGGCGCACCGCCTCACAGCCCAAGTCCGGCCATGCGATCACTTCCAGCGTCTGCACGCTTTTTGCCATCAGCGCACCGGCACCGCCCAGCGCAGCCAGATACACCGCGCCGTTGCGCACCACAGCTGCCTTGACGGCGGCATCCCGCTTGCCCTTGCCGATCATGATCTTGTTGCCAAGGTCCAGCAGCCGGGGGCTCATGGCGTCCATGCGCCCGCTTGTGGTGGGCCCTGCCGAGCCGATAATCTCGCCCGGGCGTTCCGGGGTGGGGCCTACATAATAGATGGCGCTGCCTTCCAGATCAAAAGGCAGAGTCTCGCCCTTGTCCAGCGCCTCCATCATCCGCTTGTGTGCCTGATCCCGGGCGGTGTACACCACGCCGGAAAGCAGCACGGTATCCCCCGCCTTCAGCGGGGCAAGATCCTGCGCGGTGCAGGGGGTAGTCAGTCTGTATTCCATCGTTCTCCCCTCCTTACAGCTCCGCGCTGGCGCGGCGGGTCACATGGCAGGAAACGTTCACAGCCACCGGCAGACCCGCCACATGGGTGGGCATCTGCTCAATGGCAAGGCCGAGACAGGTGGTCTTGCCGCCAAAGCCCTGCGGGCCGATGCCCAGTGCATTGATGGCGGCAAGCAGCTCCTGCTCCAACTGGGCGTAGTAGGGGTCGGGGTTGGGGACATCCAGCGGGCGCAGCAGCGCCTTTTTGGCAAGATACGCCACCTTGTCAAAGCTGCCGCCCACACCGATGCCCAGCACGATGGGCGGGCAGGGGTTGGAGCCCGCCAGCTTTACGGTATCCACCACGAACTTTTTAAAGCCCTCCACGCCGTCGGCGGGCTTGAGCATCTGGATGCGGCTCATGTTCTCACTGCCAAAGCCCTTGGGTGCTACCGTGATGCGGCAGCCCTCGCCATCCACCAGATGCACCGTGATAGCCGCCGGGGTGTTATCGCCGGTGTTGCCCCGGCGCAGCGGGTCGGCCACGATGCTCTTGCGCAGATAGCCGTCCGTATAGCCCCGGCGCACGCCCTCGTGGATGGCAGCCTCAAAGCTGCCGTCAATGTGCACATCGGTGCCCAGCTCCACGAACACGCAGGCCATGCCGGTATCCTGACAGATGGGCAGGTCTTTCTCCTTTGCGGCGCCAAGGTTCGACCACAGCAGGTCTAATGTGTTCTTTGCCAGCGGCCACGGCTCTTCTTCCCGCGCCTTTTCCAGCGCTGCCTGCACGTCCTGCGGCAGCTGGGTGTTGGCTTTAATGCAGAGCTGCGCCACCGTATCCGTAATGCTCTGTGCGGAGATCGTTCTCATGCCTGTGTCCTCCGCTTACAACCGTGCCACGCCGGTCTCGCGGGCAGCCTTTGCCACGGCATTTGCCACAGCCTCGGCCACGCGGGGGTCGAACGCGCCGGGGATGATGTTCTCCTCGCTGCGGTCGGCATCGGTGATGAGGTCGGCGATGGCGTAGGCTGCAGCCAGCTTCATCTCATTGTTGATGTCACGGGCGCGCACACTCAGTGCGCCCTTGAACAGGCCGGGGAAGCACAGCACGTTGTTCACCTGATTGGGGAAGTCGCTGCGGCCGGTGGCCATCACCCGCACGCCGCCGGCCTTGGCCTCGTCCGGCATGATCTCCGGGGTGGGGTTGGCCATGGCAAAGACGATGGCATCCTTGTTCATGGTCTTGACCATTTCAGTGGTGACGGTGTTCGGTGCGCTGACGCCGATAAATACATCCGCACCTACCAGCATATCCGCAAGAGAACCTGCCTTATGGTCAAGGTTCGTAACCTCTGCCATTTCCGCCTTGATCCAGTTCAACCCTTCACGGCCCTTGTAAATTGCGCCCTTGCGGTCGCACATTGTAATATCCTTGAACCCGGCGGAAAGCAACAACTTCGTAATGGCGATGGCTGCCGCTCCTGCACCGGAAGTAACAATCCGCACATCTTCTTTCTTTTTGCCGACTACCTTCAGGGCATTGGTCAGACCCGCCAGCGTAATAACAGCAGTGCCGTGCTGGTCATCGTGGAAAATAGGGATGTCACACTTTTCTTTCAACTTGCGCTCAATTTCAAAGCAACGGGGTGCCGCAATATCTTCAAGGTTAATACCGCCAAAAGAGCCAGAGATATTGTAGACGGTTTCCACAAATTCATCTACGTCCTTTGTTTTAACACAGATGGGAAATGCGTCTACATCGCCAAATGCCTTGAACAGCACACATTTACCCTCCATAACAGGCATACCGGCTTCAGGGCCAATATCACCTAACCCCAGAACAGCGCTGCCATCCGTAATAACAGCCGCCATATTCCAACGCCGGGTCAGTTCATAGCTCTTAGTGGGATCTTTTTGAATTTCCAAGCAGGGCTGCGCCACGCCGGGCGTGTAAGCTAAAGAGAGGTCATCCTTTGTTTTGACAGGAACACGGGTCACCATTTCGATCTTGCCCTTCCATTCACCGTGCAATCTCAAAGATTCTTTTGCATAATCCATTGTTTATTCCTCCGTTACCGGCATTTCCTGCCGTTTTTTGATAAAAAAAATATATCCGCTTGTTCTGCATTTGTGAAATACGAAGAAAACCTACTCCATATATAAAATTTACATAACCGTTTTTCACAAAGGAGGGTCCTGATATGAACATCAGCTATGACAGCTACCGTGTTTTTTACTATGCCGCAAAGTATAAGAGTTTTTCGCGAGCTGCCGCTGCGCTCTATAATAACCAACCAAATGTTACCCGAATCATCAAGCGATTGGAATCTGAACTGCATTGCGCCCTGTTTTTTCGTTCATCACTGGGAGTACGCCTAACGCCGGAGGGTGAGAAGCTCTATACGCATATTGCAGTTGCCTTTGAAAGCATTGAAGCTGGTGAGGATGAGTTGCTTTCCGATCAAAGTTTGCATGGCGGTATTGTACATATTGCCGCCAGCGGACTTGCGTTACAGGGATGCCTTCTGCGAGTTCTTGCCCGATACCGCAAGGAATACCCTCTTGTTCACATTTACCTGACAAACAATTCAACGCCACAAGGCCTTACTGCCGTACAAAACGGATTAGCTGATTTTGCGGTTGTGTCCGAAGGGGCTGTGGTTCCGGATTCACTTGAAAAGCAGCGGGTGGGAGAAATTCAGGAGATTCCGATCTGCGGAACTGCCTTTCCCGAACTGACACAGGGGCCTGTAACGCTTGCCAAGCTCACGGAGTATCCCATTGTGTGCCTTGCGATGGGAACCTCCTCCCACGATTTTTATTCTGAGCTCTTTCTCCGCTGCAAGCTGCCTTTTAGCCCGGATGTGGAAGTCGAAACCATCGATCAGGTTCCCCCTGTTGTTCGCAGCAATCTCGGCATTGGTTTTGTCCCCCACGAAATGCTTTACGGTTCACCAGAATTTACTGGAATTTACCCCATCACACTGGAAGAGCCGATCACTCCCCGCAGCATTTACCTGTTCCAGCGGAAAAATCAGCCCTTGAGCATTGCCGCAAAGCACTTGCGGCAAATGTTATTGGCTCCAACAGAGGAATCTGACAACTGATATAAGCAAAAAGGCACCGTCTACACATACAGATTTCATCTTTTGGGTATGCAAAATCATACAACCGTTTGTAGATGTGGTCTCATTCCACGTAGATTAAGTAGTGATTAGCCTTAATTGGCCCACCTTGACACACCTTCCAATTTGTCCTATAGTGATGATAGGCGAAAGCCAAATCTCGCGGCTTTCCGGTGAGGTCCACACCCCGGTGTGACCTCAGGCGTTCATGGACCCCGTAGGGCATTATGACCACCCTGTACGCAGGAAGTTCCATGAAGGTCGACAGTTTTTGGCGCTGTACCGGCAGCGCGGGTGTGTACCCTTCCGTTGAAAGCGGAAAGGACACAAAATGAACGACTATGTCGTTATTATCTATAACGGTGAGCAAGTATCAGTGCCAAAGGAGGTCGCGGACTTCCTTGAGCAGGATCGGAAACGGCAGCAGGCGCAGGACAAACAGGACGCAAGGCACCTGAGTAAAAGTGAGTTTGAAACGGTGCCGTCCGGTTCGGATTGCGTCAGGCGACCCGTGGAGGATGCGGCGCTCAGGAACCTCCAGCTTGAAAATCTGCGGAAGGCCATTGCGGAACTGGATGTGCAAGGTCAAAACCTGCTCTCCCTCCGATACAGCGATGCGCTGACGATGGATGAGATCGGTCAGATCTACGGCATCTCCAAAATGGCGGTATCAAAGCGACTGAAAAAGCTGCACGAAAAGCTGGGAAGCTCTGTCTCATGACAGGGCTTCCCAGCTTTTTTGAAAATTTTTTCTGCTCTCTGGTTTACAAACGCGCTCTGAGTGTCCTTATAGGTGAGAGACAAATTTTCCGACTGAGTTGGCCGCAGTCATGATCGTCTCACCTGAACACAAGGAGCGTGTATGACCGTGAATCCATTTGAACAAAGCACACAGCAGCTTCTGCGCTTCCTGACCTCCCACGCTGAGTGGGAGGTCATTGACTACATCCGGCAGGAAATACAGCATGACGCACCGGAGAGTGTCCCGACCGCAGATGAACTGCTCACTTTCTTCCGATCCCCGGATGCGCCGACCGAACTGGACACCTACCAGCAAATGCTGGTGACCGATAAGCTGCTGGAGTACGCGGAGATCAGTCTGCGCACCCTCTGCGACCTGATCCGCTATCAGCAGCTCAAGGAATTGGGCGTTGTCCATTCCGCAAAGGAGTTCATTCAACTCTTCCGCCCCGACGAACAGGAGGACACACCATGAATCAATTTCCCAGTAAAAACTATTTTACACTGCCGAACGAAATTTTTTCGCTGGGGCTGGGCGCAGGTGAGATCGCGGTCTACGCCTACCTCCGCTGTCTTGAGAACCCCAGCACCTACCAGTGCTGGCCCAGCTACGCCACGATTGGAAAAGCTATTGGCCGTACTAAAAATACGGTCATGCAGTATGTCGACGCGCTCTCGGAGAAAGGACTCATCTCCACAGAGCCAACCTCTGTCCTGACAAAATCCAGGATCAAAAAGAACGGCAATCTGCGCTATACCATCAAGCCGATCCATGAAGCCGTTGAAATTTTTCACACGCGTCAACTGTCTGCGGTTGAACGAACAACAGAGCGGCGGCAAATTCATCGCAAGCTGTCCGCGGTGAATTTGTTGCCCGGTGCGTGAAGAAAGGAAGGACAGAATGAAGCATTCCACCTACACAAGCAATGATGAACTTCCGCTGATGCTCTCCGTCGCAGAGGTCGCTGCCGTGCTTGGGATCTCCCGTGCCGGTGCCTATGAGTTGGTGCATGGCAACGAATTCCCCGCGCTCAAAATCGGCAGCCGGATCGTTGTTCCAAAGGATAAGTTTCTCGCATGGATCGACGCGAACAGCGGTTCAAAAAACGCACCGCTGTAACTAAAGAACAGGCGCTCAATTTTCTGTGTGCCAACGAAGCGGCTGACCAAAACCGCGAAACCCATCGGTGCGGTGAGAGAAACGGCAATGGGATCACGCAGCCCAGCGGGGCCGCGACGCCTCGGAACAGCGACGCGCA
>OGNI01000765.1_pt1 | contig 21614 bp, 18 predicted proteins | sample 1573421 | NCBI WGS metagenome assembly OGNI01 (sample SAMEA2581928, study PRJEB24529) | metagenome | biome: Human gut stool | place: China | collected 2011
TAAATATACTCATCTGACTGAACTTGCTGATTCCTGTCAGAAACAAGAAACGAAGATATTGCCCTTGCGCTTTAAGAGGACTGAAAAACTTCCGCATTTCAGTTCGCAATTGTCCTTGTAAAGCAGAGTCGCTATTACTATCCAATAAAGGTGCATCATATTCGTCAATCAATACAACAGCCTGCTTTCCTGTCTGTTGGTAGATTCGTTGAAGCAAACCGGTTAAACGGGCTGCATAGCTCGTTTCTTCTTCATTTTTCCCATAAGTCCTCTCCCATTCGCTTAGATAAAGATTCAATTGCTCTTGCAAATCTTCGATTGTGGTGTATTTCGTTCTACTAAAATCAATATGCAACACAGGATAAACAGTCCATTCTTTCTCTAACTGTTCCATAGCCAATCCTTCGAACAACTCTTTCTTTCCGGAAAAATAAGCTTCGAGTGTAGATACTAGCAGACTTTTCCCGAATCGTCGGGGACGGCTTAAAAAATAAACCTTATTTGTGTTTGTCAAACGGTAAATTAACTCCGTTTTATCAACGTACACATAACCATTATTTCGCAAATCTTCGAAATTCTGTATTCCTATCGGGTATCGTCTGAATCTCTCGTCCATCTAAATTACATTTTTATATGAAACATAGACAAAAAGTATATTGTTGTTTTCTTCCATTTTTATTTTCGTATTTCTTTTCACATAATATACTCTTGTTTTCTTCCCATATTACGATACATTCTTTTAGCTCCTCACCTGTTTTATTTCTATTTGTGTATATATCGGTCTCATGGTGAAAAAATGACCTTCTTAAAAAGGGAATATTTAAACAGTCAGGAAGGCGCTAATGCCAACATCATATAAATATAGAATGAAAAAGCTTCGGCATTTGTAACTATGATATTTACTCTTTTTATGAATTGGATGGTTTTGTGATTAAATTGAAGCTGTCTTGATCTTAAACTGGTTATTTGGTAACTTTATTGAAATTTGATGATTCATTATGCTATTGTTATCATGTTTGTTATTGTCGATAAACTAGAGAAAAATAGCCTCCCTATGCCTCTTTTATTACTTTTTTGCCGGTGATAAATAAGTTCCTCGGTGAGGAAAGAGTCGTTGGTTTAAAAGGAACATCCCGTTGGTTTTAAACCAATGAAGGTTTTGTTGGTAAGAAAAGATGCATATTTCACGTACTTTTATGTAATATTAGTCTATGTTTCTGCATATTATTACACTTATTTATGCGAATTATTTGCTGGTTCATTATTTTTTGATTAACTGAATTTCTAATATAATCTTAAAAATCGAACATTGCTGTCTCTTTTTCAAATTTGGTATCAGATGAAATAAGACAATTATTGAAAATTAATTGAAAAAGAATAAATCTTTAAACTTTTATTCCTTACTTTGTTATTTATAAGAGTGAGACTTATAGCGAACTTAAACTAGAAAGATTATGAAAGTAAAGCAGATTTGTATGATGGTGCTACTATGGTTGGGAGTGATTCCGGCGGTGCAGGCACAGACTTTCGACAAATTATGGAAAGAAGTGGAGCAAGCAGAGAAAAAGAGCTTGCCTAAGACAGTGATAAAACTGACTGATGAGATTTATCAGAAAGGGGAAAAAGAGAAAAACTCTCCACAAATGCTCAAAGCATATACGTGGCGGATGAAATATCGGGAAATGTTGAATCCCGACAGTCTTTACGCTGATTTGAAAGGACTGGAACAATGGGTGAAACAGACTGACCAACCAATGGATCGCGCCATCCTACACTCTTTGATAGCGGGAATCTATGCAGATTATGCAGCCAGCAATCAGTGGCAACTCCGCCAACGGACAGAAATCGTAGACCAGACACCTGCTACCGATATGCGTGAATGGACAGCCAATATGTTCATCGAAAAAGTGCGGACAAATATAAAGGAGGCATTGGCCGATTCTGTATTGCTGCTCAAAACGTCCTCACGCGGCTATATTCCTTTTGTAGAACTGGGGGAAACGAGCGAATACTATCACCATGATATGTATCATTTGTTGGCTTCCCGTGGCATAGAATCCTTGAACCGGATAGAAAGACTTAGTAGCGGAACATTACCGGGCGATATTTCTTCGGATCCGGTAAAACAGGATATTATATCTATCTATAGAAATATGATTTCCGCCTATCAGGCAGCCGGTCTGAACGAAGGATACGTGTTGGCACTGCTCAACTATTTGCAGTGGCGACGCATGGCGGATCAGGCGTTCCGTTCCTTCCAGGCTAAAAACGGGTTGATAGGACTGACGCAAGATCCTTATTTGGCTGCATTGAATGAACTGAAAAGCAAATTCAAATCGGAACCGATATGTGCTGAAGTTTATTTGGCGCAAGCTCAGTTTGCAATTGAAAAAGACCAGCCGGTAAGTGCCTTGAAACTGTGTGACGAGGCAATCGGACTTTATCCGTCTTACCATAGGATTAATGCTTTGAAGAATCTGAGGCAGGAGATTCTATCTCCTTACTTGAATGTCAATGTGATCAGCCAGGCTTTTCCCGGCGAAGAAATTAAACTGAGAGCTTCGCATAAGAATCTGGACGGTTTTACGGTACGCCTTTTTAATAAAGCGAAGAAGTTGGTGAAGGAACAGCATTATTCGGTTCTTCGTCCGGAAGATTATCGGACGCAGGACACGGTGTTCACTTTCAAGTCCCCGGAAGTGGGAGCTTACGTCATGCGTATTGTTCCTGATATTCGTGCCAAGCGGGATAGTGAAAGTGAGTTTAACGTGACCCGCTTCAAAGTGTTGACGTGCCGTTTGCCGGGGCAACAGTATGAAGTGGCGGCCTTGGACGCTCAAACTGGGCATCCTGTACCCAACGCAAAGATAATATTGTATAGTAATGACGAAAAAGTGTTGCAGGAGTTTACGACGGGAGAAGAAGGAAAAGTGGTGTTCCCCTGGAAATCCGAATACAGATATTTGAAAGCTTCGAAAGGCGTGGATACAGCCATGCCGAAACGAAGTATTTACGGCGGAAGCTACGGTTATTACGATGATGAGGATGAAGCGACGGAAAGTATGACGTTATTGACCGACCGTTCCTTGTACCGTCCCGGTCAGACAGTGTATGTGAAAGGTATTGCTTATATGCAGAAATCGGATACAGCCAATGTGCTTCCCGGTAAAGATTATACTGTAACTTTGTTGGACACAAATAATCAGGAAGTGGGGCGTAAGTCGGTACGTACCAATGAATTCGGTTCGTTTACCACCGATTTCGCATTACCTTCGGCCTGTCTGAACGGAATGTTTTCTTTGACGGCGGGAGAAAGTAGAACGAATATCCGTGTGGAGGATTATAAACGTCCGACATTCGATATTACGTTTGAAAAGCAAACGGAAAGTTACCGACTCGGAGATGAAGTGCAGGTAAAAGGCAAGATACAGTCTTATAGCGGTGTGATGCTTCAGGACCTTCCGGTAAAGTATACGGTGAAGCGTTCTGTTCGCAGTTTCTGGAGGATTTCGGAGGCTGTACAGATTGCTTCGGGTGAAGTGACTGCCAACGGGAACGGAGAATTTACGATCCCGGTTCGCCTGGAAGAAAGTGCCCGTATATCTGGAAACTACGCTGCAGGAAGTAAAGGATGACAGCATCGTATGCAAGGATGCTTCCGGAAAAGAGATCACGATTCCCTGTGACAGTGTGATCAGTTCCGCAGGATACATTCCCCACCCGCTGGCACCGAAGGGCGGCAATGTCAGCCTGGTAGGTGACTGTGACGGTGTAGGCAATCTGCGAAGTGTCGTATGGCGCGCTTATGAAGTTGCCATGAAGATTTAAGGGGAGGGAAATCAATGAACTTAACAAAAGAACAACAGGAAATATATGATGGAAAACAGGGAGCGACCCTGGCGAAGGTCATGCAGACACTGGTGCGTTACGGCGAACTGTTCGGCGCGGACGGTATGGTGCCTGTGACCAGTAAATACAACCATTTGGTAACATCCTTCGGATTGAAAGCACTGGCGCCGGTGTATGAACTGATGAATCAGCTGATCGAATCCGGCAATGTATCCAAACAGAAATTTTCCGCGGATCCGAGACCACTGGATCCCAATGTGCCCAGTTCTTTTTTACAGGATTTTGTGTTCAAGAATTTCATGTACTCCAAGCAGGATGATTACGAGAAACAGCTTACACAGCTGGGTATCATGGAAAAGGATGCTTACACCTGCACCTGTTACATGGATGAAGTGGGAAATACCCCGGCCATGGGAGAGGTGCTGTCCTGGTCTGAGTCTTCCGCAGTGGTTTATGCCAACTCCGTATTGGGGGCAAGATGCAATCGTAACTCCGGTATCATTGACCTCATGGGCTCGGTAGTAGGCTATGTGCCCCGTTTTGGCCTGTTAACGGATGAAGGCAGAAAAGCCACTTGGATCGTTAAGATCGAGACCACGAAAAAGCCGGAAGCACAGCTGCTTGGATCTGCCATCGGTATGAAAGTGATGGCGGATGTTCCCTATATCGTAGGACTGGACAAGTGGCTGGGCGGTGAACTGGATGATGCAGCGAAAACCTATCTGAAGGATTTCGGCGCAGCGACTGCTTCCAACGGTGCGGTAGGTCTGTACCATGTGGAAAATATCACTCCGGAGGCTGTAAAATACGGAAAAGATCTGATTGCGGAGGATGCAAAAGTCTACGTGGTAGATGATGCGGAACTTCAGAGGGTCTATGAGAGCTATCCGGTGATCTGGAAAAAGAAGGATGCCAAGCCGAAGCTGTGTTTCATGGGATGTCCCCATATGAGTTTACAGCAGCTCATCGACTGGACGGAAAAAGTCTCTCAGAGCCTGAAAGAAGCCGGTAGAGCCAGAGTGTGTATTCCTACTGTATTCACAGCGGCACCTGCGGTACTGAAAAAGTTTCAGGAGACCCCTTATGCGGAGACGTTAAAGGCAACGGGAGTCATTACTTCCTATATCTGCCCGTTAATGTATATGAATAATCCTCTCAGCGAGAAGATGCCGGTCATTACTTCCAGCAACAAGCTGCGTACCTATACCAGCGCAAGATATTATACTGATGCTGAGATTTTAGAGCAGATTACGAAGGGAGGAGCGGACAAATGAAAGAATTTAAAGGAAGAATCGTAGCCTCCGGAACTGTAACAGCCAAGGCACTGGTATCTCACGGGGGTCTGAACACACTGGCATCTTTCCAGAAGGCATTACAGTTCGGCGATAAAAAAGCAACCTGTGGAGATCAGAATAATCCCGACCTCTATGGTAAACAGATGGCGGGCAAAGCCCTATGCCTGCCGACGACCATAGGATCTACCACCGGCGGACTGGTACTTTACTGTGCCTGCTCCATGAACAGACAGCCGGCATGTATGCTGTTTTCCGAACCTATTGATTCCCTGGCAGCAGCCGGAGCTATTCTGGCAGATGTGTGGCTTGACAATGTGCGGATGCCTGTCATTGACAGTCTGGGGGAAGAGTTCCTGGAATATGTGAAGGATGATATGGATATTACCGTAAAAGAAGACGGTACGGTAGTAGTGGAATAGTTTAAATAGCTTTAATAGTTTTAAGAACAGCTTTCGGAGGAAACTTCGGAAGCTGTTTACTATTTTATGGAAAAAACTTTTATGAAAAAAATTTATTTTTCTGCAACCGAAAATACGATATGCTTATCTAATGTATGTGAACACAAAATACCTTGCAAGGCATCCGGCCGGATGAAGAACGGGAGGAACCATGGAGAAACTGGTGAAAAAAGCGAAAAAAGGAGACGCGGAAGCCTTCATCGCTCTGATGGAACAGAACAGGCAGAGCATGATACGGATCGCGTTCGCTTATCTGGGGAACGAAGAGGATGTTGCCGATGCCATGCAGGAGAGCATACTTTCAGCTTTTGAAAAGCTGGATACCTTACGAAGAGCTGAATATTTCAGAACCTGGCTGATTCGTATTCTGATCAACCAATGTATTGCAATGAGACGGCACAGGAGTCGGACGGTTCCCATGAACGAGGCGGAGGAAGCTTCACAGTTCTATGATTTCAGTACGGATCTGGAATTCAATGATCTGTTGAAAACTCTGCCGGAGGACAGCCGGCTGATCTTCCAGATGTATTATGGGGAACAGTTTTCCATAGGAGAGATCGCACAGCTGCTCCATATGAAAGAAAATACGGTGAAGAGTAAAATTCACCGGGGCAGAGAACATCTGAGATCGCAGATGGGTGTAGGAAAGGAGAATAGCCATGACAAACAGTCCGTTGATTGACAGAAAAATAGAGGAAGCATACGGAATTATCAGAGAAAGATCGGAAAAGAAAAAAAGACAGAGTCGAAAAAGAAAGTTTGTGCAGACGGGGGCTGCAGCTGCAGCGATTGTTGTAGCTATTGGATTCTGTGCGGCAAATCCGGTCTTGGCAAAAGAACTGCCTCTGATCGGCAGCGTGATAGAACGGGTACAGGAGCTGCTGGGGTTCCAGGAGATTCCGACAGAAGAAATTGTAACGCTGGTACCAACAGGGCAAGGAAAATACAATGCCGGGGAGAGAGAAGAGGCTGGGGACAACAATACCGGAGCCACTGGGATCCAGAGTACGGAAACCAGTGTGGAAGCTACAGAACCGGCGCAGTATCAGGTATCGGATCAGGGCTACACCATTACCTTGACGGATTATTATGCCACAAACCAGGCAATTTTCCTGGGGGTAAAAATGGAGAGCGAAGAGGGATTCCCGGAGATGTCAGCGGACAGCGACGGAAAAAGCCAGATCATGATCGCAACGCTGGAGGAGTATTCCTTCCGAAGCGGCGATCCGGTACACGGGGGCAGGGCGCTTGTGGGGCAGATTGTGGATGGGCATACTTTTTGTGGACTGATCCGTATCGATTACAAATCGATCCAGACAGGGGATCAGGGATACTATGAACAGATTCCGGAAGACATGACACTGCAATTGGAAATTCCGTATTTTTTCCTATATCCGAAGGGGGCTTCCAAGGAGACAGTACGCGGAAGCTGGAAATTCCCGGAGCTTTCAGTCTCCCAGAGCGATAAGGAAATGCAGGTCATAGAGATAGGCGAAACGAATGCAGCGGGCTTCGGGCTGGACAGAATCGAAGTCTCTCCGGTGGAGCTTACGGTATATGACATTTTCCCGGAAGATCATCTTGTTGTGACCGTAGTGTTGGATAAAGATGGAAGAAAACTGACATACGCAGGAAACAATACCAACGAGCTGGCGGTCAGCGGATACGATATATCCGAGATCACAGTGTACCTCTATGATTATGACGAATACATGGAGATCAAGGGGCTGGCACTGGGAGAAAATCCGACAGCATTCCGGGAAATACTTGAGAAAAATGCTCTTTATGAAAAAAAGATTTCGATAGAAACAGACAAATCGTAGTATATCTGCTGTGGCAGCCGCAATGAGTGCTGAAGTCATAGTTAGCATAGCTGCGGTTCATGGAAAACAGGAAATAGTGAAGCTACAGGCGAAGTAGGAACAAAAACGGCTTTCGGAGATCTCCCGGAAGCCGCATATTTTTCGACCTAAAATTGTTTGCCGCCATTCAGAGTTAATTATGGGGAGACGTTCCAAAACGCCGTGCATATATCGTAGGTGTCATTCCTGTAACTTTCTTGAATATTTTGCTGAAATAGTAGGGGTTATTTCCGCAGCCGACCAATGTGGCAACATTTTGGATTTGTTCCACACTTGTTCCGGACAGAATTTCTTTTGCCTTTTCAATACGGTGTTCGGTTACATAGCTTGAAAAAGTCTGCCCGACTTCTTTTACGAAAATACGACTGACATAACTCGCGTTCATATAGAGTATATTTTCCGAAATACCCTTCAATGTCATGTTTTCTTCGGAAATATGGTCATCCACGTAATTGATTATTTTCTGAATAAACGGGCTGTATTTTCCGTTGGAACTTGTATCGGTGATCTGATAAATCTCATTCATGGTAATGTTGCAAATATTTGTGAGATTGTCTTCATTGTGAAGCCGTGAAAGCGTCTGCGATACGGTCTTAATATCTCCGGAGACAGTTTCTATACTCAAGGAGATTAAAAGTTGTGAGGCTAATTGTATCAGAAAATCCTTATCTCCGACAGATAGAAGAATATTATGAAGTTCTTCCTCAATTTCTATAATAGAACGATCATCGCCGGGGGAATGCTCTTGCAGCAATTTTTGTGTAATCAATGAAACGTCGGAAAAAATCAGGTCATAATTAGAATTAGGAATGAGATGATCTTCTTCTACAAAATAGAATGTATCATAGCGTTTCAGCTTCGGAAGCAGCATAAGTAAAAGCTTTTCCAGATTTGGAAATGTCTTTCGCTCATATACAATACTCACTTTTTGATCGGGAAAGTGAAGCGTTGAGAGAAAGTCATCGAGGGAGCTGTAATCCCTTGTATAATCGGGAAATATAAGCAATAAAACATTAACGGTATAAATGGCGTGAAAACAAATATTTTGAGATGTATTTGTCCAATATCTGCGAAGTTGCTCCATAGCGGAATTTATAAATTTTTTTTCCAGATAATAAATGGCACAGTATTGGAATGGCTGTTCGTATAGTTCCAAATAAGGAGCATTTATTTCGAATAATTTCGTGGTTACATTGGGAAGCCGGATACCTTCACGAATAAGATTCAGCAGCATTACATGTTGTATCTGGGCATCCTGAATGGTAACGGGGGATAAATTTTTTTCCTGTTTTAATTGTAAACATTCCGATACCATTTCCTGTAACGCAGAACGTAGCTGTTCTTCATCACAAGGTTTCAGAAGATAATGTTTTACACCCGATTTCATTGCTCTTTTCGCATAGTCAAATTCCGCATAGCCGGATAATATAAGGAAGCGTGTGTCTAAGGCGGTGCGCTGGATGCGCTCAATCAACTCCAGACCACTAATCCCGGGCATATTGATGTCTGTCATAACAATATCGGGGCATTCATCAAGTATCATATGGTATGCATCCACTCCGTCCTGACAGGTGCCGATCAATTCAATTCCGAGCGAGGACCAGTCTGTGAGGCGCGCAAGTGTTTCACAAATGATTTCTTCGTCTTCCACAATTAATAATTTCAGCATGATTACCTCCCTATACAAATGATACAGCAGGAATACGTATTTCAGCGATCGCATAAGTATCATATTCGTCATATTCATTATATACTTGTAATCCAAAAGGATCTCCGTAAGTAATCTGTAAACGAGTTAATACATTCAAAAGCCCGATTCCAAAGCCATGAGGCTGGCGTTCTCCGTTTTGAAGCTTTTGTAATATATTGTCTTCAAAGTAGGAACCGTTATTTTTAACTCGAACCGTCAGTATTTCGCTACCGTTTTGATCCGGTGAAACAAAAGCAGTGACAGAGACCTCACAGATATCAACGGCATTCATCAGACTATACCGAATGGCATTTTCCACAAGAGGTTGTATTGTGAATTTCGGAATCGAAATAGTATACAAATTTTCAGAAACATCACAGTGATAAATTAGCTTGTTCGGGTATCGCATATGCTGAATTGTCATATAGTTTAATACAAGCTGCATTTCCTCCCCCACTGTAAAATTCCCCATGTCTTTATGAAGCGTAATGCGAAGCAAAGATCCGAGAGATGTACAGATCTGGGATATATCATCTGCGTGAATTGCCTTTGCACGCCAGTTGATGGAATCCAGTGTATTGTATAAAAAGTGAGGATCCATCTGGCTTTCCAGAGTTTTTAATTGAGCTTCTTTTTTTAGCAATTCATTGACGTAGTTTTTTTCAATCAGATCGTTAATTTCAACAGCCATTAAATCCCTTGTGCAGCATGCCGATTTCATCTTTTCTGGAAGAAAGCATTTGCTCTTGCTCGGTCAGCGTATATTTTCCGGAAGCAAATAACTGCATATTGTGAATTAAAAGCTTGAAGTCATTCGCCAATAACGCGGTTATGGTAGTAGAAAACAAAATTACAAGTATAATGCCGGCGATTACAAAAGCACATATCAAAAAGGTTTCTCTTGAAATGGCGGCATAGATTGTGCTGTATGGAACGGAATAAATGATATTAAAATTGTATTTGGGAATATCGGTCCGAACGATGAAAAAAGTTTTTCCGTCTTTGGAATAGAGGCTGTACCCATTCTGAGGAGTTTTCCGGAGCTTTGGAAGGTCACTTTCATCGAACGATCCTTCTGCAAGTAATAATTGGTCATTTTCCAATAGCATGTAGGAGATATCGTTACTCATCTTATTTTCCAATGCCTGATTGACCAATTCTTTTATATTGATGTTAATAAGAACATATCCCAAATTACGAAAGGACAGATTTTTGGACTCTTTGATCTTGCGGACCATAAATAGACCGGAATCATTACAATAATCGGATACTACTTTGACACTGCCGTCAGCCTGTTCCGCGTAATCGACTAAATGATCTAACATAGAAGTCGGAGTTTCCATAGATACCAAATAGGAGCTGTATACCGTTTTGGTATCCTGCTTGATGATCATATAAGAGAGAAAGCGGCCATCTGATCCCATCATATAATTGGTAATCTGTTGATATAAACTGTTATAAGTAGAAGAATTGAGAGAAGCGCTGGCGTCACTCCAGGAGGCAAGGGATTCCTGAAGGGTTTTATTGGCTAATATCTGATCTGCCATATTATCTATTGTGTCGAGATAAGAAGAAATCTCTTTGGTCGAATAGGACAGAGAGGTTTCGACAGACTGATAGAGTGTTTCGTTATATTTGCGGATGATCATTTGTGTACCGCCAAGAGATATTATGGAGAGAACAAGAATACTGGAAATAACCAGCAATTGAATCTTGACCCTGATTGAAAGTTCCGATAAAAAAGCAAACTTTTGGTGAAGCTTTTGGCGAATATAATTCATAATATCTACTCCATGGATGGTTATGATACAATTTGATTACAGCAATTATAATTGTTTTTTTTTTCTTATTCAACCGAATTAGTCATTGGATTTTGAAAAAGTAGTTTTTGTGCAGAAAAGGTAAAATTTTTTAAAATACCAAAAATGCAAAGGTGGAAAAAGTACAAATGTAAGTTGTTTTTGTTGATTTCATTTTGAACTTATTTTGGGTAAGATACAGTTACACAAGGAGTTGTACACGATGGTACAACAAGTACACACAACAAAAGGAGGCAATATGAGAAGGATGAAAAAAGCAATTGCTATGGGGTTAGCAACAATGATGACGATCTCATTGGCAGCGTGTGGAAACACTTCGGGTGAGACAACGCAGGAGACGAGTGGCGCAGCTATGACAGAAAATACAGGGAGTGGCGAAAACCTGACATTCTCCTGGTGGGGAAACCAGACCAGAAATGATATGACAATGAAAGTTATTGATATGTACTGCGCTGAAAATGCCGGCGTCAGTATCGATGGTCAGTTCTCTACGTTCAGTGACTACTGGGAGAAACTGGCAACCTATGCGGCAGGTAATTCCCTGCCTGATGTAATCCAAATGGATTACAAATATCTGCAACAGTATGCAGACAAAGGGTTATTGATCTCTTTGGATGATTATATTGAAAGCGGTTTGCTGGATGTCAGCGGAATGAGCGAAGATAATCTGAATATTGGTGCTGTAGACGGAAGCATTTATGGTATTTGCCTTACCGTATCACCGCCTGCAATGATATATAATGCCACACTTCTGAATGAAAACGGAATTGAGATCCATGATAACATGACACTCGATGAGTTCTTTGAAAAGTGCCGCGAAGTATATGAAAAGACGGGCGTTAAGACAAACATTTCTTATAATGATGTCGCTTATCTGGAAGTATTTATGCGTGCCGAAGAAGGAGGATCCTTATACGGAGACGGAGCACTGGGATGTAAAACAGCGGATCCTCTGATTGAATATTTCAAGATATATGAAAAAGGCATTGAAGAAGGATGGTTGATCAGCGCTGATGTTTTTGCTGAAAGAAGCGGAACCACAGTGGAACAGGACCCGTTAGTGTATGGTGAAACGGAATCCGCACGTTCCTGGTGTGCATTTAAGTACAACAACCAGATTACAACCATGCAGAATGTAGTCGGTGATGAGATTGATCTTGAGATGACAACTTATCCGACCAAGGATCCTAAGTTGTCCAATTATTGTAAACCTTCACAGTTATTCTGTGTTACAAGAGATACTTCAAATGTGGAAGAGTCTGTGAAATTTATTAATTATCTTCTGAATTCTGTAGACGCTAATAAAGTGATTTTAACTGAGCGTGGTATTCAGACCAATTCCGTTGTCAGTGAGGCAATCAAGGATTCTCTGGGTGAAACGGACCAGAAAGCAATTACCTATATGAATGACGTTGTCATTCCCAATTCTTCCGCAGCAAGCAAGCCTCAGCCAGATGGAGCAGCAGAGGTAGCAGCACTTGCAAATGAACTGGTGGAAAAAGTATGTTATGGAGCAATATCCGCAGAGGATGCCGGCAATCAGTTATTTGAAAAAGGCAATCAGATTATGGCGGATGCAGCAGCTAAGAACTAATTAAAAAAAGGACCCCCAAAACAGAAGGTCGGTGGAAAGTCATTACGGCATTTCGCCGACCTTTTTCACAGAGGCAGATAAGATTATGAAAATATTTAAAACGACAGAATATAACATTGATGCAAGCGGCATCGTAGATGTGACAAAAGAATTACAGCATTTGATTGATTTGACAGCAGAAGAAAACGGAATGCTGATTTTGGAAAAGGGAACTTACCTTACCTCTTCGCTTTTTCTGAAAAGCAATATGGAATTTCATTTTGAAGAGGGTGCAAGATTGCTGGCATCCATACATGATGAAGCATATCCCATGATGGATACAAGAGTTGCCGGCATTGAAATGAAATGGTATCCCGGTTTTGTGAATGTGCGTGGACAGAAAAACGTGACCATCAGCGGTAAAGGAGTTATTGATGGTCAGGGTGAACACTGGTGGGCCAAATATTGGGGAGATGACCGAAAAAGCGGTTTACGCGGAATCTATGAGCCCTATGGTCTTCGATGGGCAAGTGATTATGATGCCGTACGACTTCGTAATATTGTAATCTCCGATTCCGAAAATGTTACGTTAAAGGATATTACCTCTTTCAAATCCGGATTTTGGAATATTCATGTGTACTATAGCGGAAATATTCATATTGATCATGTGCAGGTGATCTGTGGAAGTATTAACGGTCCCAGTACGGATGGTATCGACATTGACTCCTGCCATGATGTACTTATTGAAAATTGTGAAACACATACTCACGATGACAGTATTTGTATAAAGTCAGGTCGGGATTCGGATGGTTTGCGCGTCAATATTCCCTGTGAGCGTATAACAGTAAGAAACTGTAAGATCTATGAGGGATATGGCGTAACACTCGGCAGCGAAGTGTCCGGCGGCATCAGTGATGTAGTACTTGAAAATATCAGCTTTTACGGAACAGATTGTGGATTCAGAATTAAATCCGCATATCCGAGAAAAGGATACATTCGTAATATTAAGGTGCAGGATCTGTATATGCAGAACGTAAGGTTCCCGGTACATATACAATTGAACTGGAATGTTAATTACAATGTATGCACGATTGGGGAAAATTATCATGGAGAGATACCGGAGCATTGGAAAACCATTATGGCTCCTGTATCGGATAGTATTCCGCCTACGGAGTTGAAGAATTTGTGTATTCAGAATATCACGGCAGAGCTGACAGAGGATTACGACAAGATAAGTCAGGCCTTTGTCATAGATGGCTATGCACAAGATCCTATCAAAGATATTACAATGAATCATCTGAAGATTACTTGTAATGAATATGGAATGATCAGAAATATAGCAAAGCTCAGTATGAACGATGTGAACATAAAAGTAACCGGAGGTTCTCAGGAAGAAAGAGATACCTACGATAATACCTGATCCGAGGGAGTGGAAAATGGTTCGGACTTTTTGCACTAATCAAATACGGAATACCGAAGAATTGAGCGGAAGTGTGTGGAGCTTTGTCCCGGAAAGCGGCGAGCATGCAGGAACATCCTATTCTGTTGTGGTACCTACAGTCTGGGAAAATCTTCCGGAATTTGCCTCTTACAGAGGGCGTGGGTGTTTTCGCAGAAAATTTTACGGAGAGGGAAATGTGCGTCTTGTGTGCAAAGGAATCAGCCATACAGCAGAGATTTATTTAGATGGCCGCCTTCTTGGAAAACACTATAATGCGTATACGCCATTTTCACTTCTGGCAAGACAGATTCCGAGCGGAGAGCATGAATTGAAGATTATAGTTGACAATCGATTCTCGGAAAACAGTGCTCTTCATATACCGAATGACTATATGACGTACGGCGGCATTAATCGCGGCATTGTGTTGGAACACTTGAAAAAGGCATATATTGAATATCTCCATGTAGAAGTAGGCAAAGCGGGAAAAAACGGCTGGAAAGTTCTGCTTACAACGAAAATAAACGGGATAAGTGATTCGTCGGAAAGATATACGCTCCGTTTGCAGGCAGATCCACTATTTACGGATGAAATTGCGATAGATCTGGAGACAAATGAGAGCCGGATTGTGCAGAAAGAGATTTATCTTGAGAATGTTTCCGAATGGACACCGGAGAATCCGGTTTTGTATAAGGTTCGGGCAATTCTTTCAGATACAGAACCGATGGATGATCTGATAGAGCGTTTTGGATTCCGGGAGATAAAGGTGAGCGGCAAATACATATTGCTCAACGGAAGACCGATTCGTATCAAAGGATTTAACAGGCATGAGGATCATCCCATGTTTGGCTGCGCAATGCCATTGCAGGCAATAGAGCAGGATATACAGATTGCGATGGATCTGGGAGCAAATGCGATTCGGACATCTCATTATCCGAACGATGAACTTTTTTTAGACTTATGCGACGAGCAGGGAATTTTGGTCTGGGAAGAGAGTCATGCAAGAGGATTGAAGGAATATCATATGCAGAATCCCTATTTTCAGAAGCAGTCGGAAGATTGTATCCGAGAGATGGTGATGAATCACAAGAATCATCCCTGCATCTTTGTATGGGGAATCTTGAACGAGTGCGCCAGCGAAACATTGTACGGCAGAGACTGCTATACAAAACAATACAGGCAGTTGAAAGAACTTGACAGGACCCGTCCGAGAACATCTGCAAGTAATAAACATAAAAAAGATATCTGCCTGGATATACCGGAGATTGTATCTTTCAATCTGTATCCGGAGTGGTATAGCGATCAGAATGAGACGGCGGTGGACTGCATACAGGATATGATGCAATGGATTCGCAACAATCCGGTGACGAGGAATAAACCTTTTATTGTATCGGAAATCGGAGCGGGAGCACTCTATGGATATCATACGCGGACAAAAGATAAATGGTCGGAAGAGTATCAATGTATTGCACTGGAACATCAATTGCGGGCAGTCCTGGAATCGGCGGAATGCTGCGGAGTATTCATATGGCAGCTGACAGATGTCAGGATATCAAGAGAACGCTTCGAGAATCGTCCAAGGACCATGAATAACAAAGGCATTGTGGACGAGTATAGAAGACCGAAGATGTCCTATGAGATCGTGAAAGATATATTCACTTCCTATGATGATTATTTTGAGACAAATCTGTAATGACAGTCGGAAAGAAGGGATTTTATGGAAAAAATTAAAAAAAAGCTTAACAGCAAGTCTGTAGCCGGATATGTTTTTACGGCACCGCTTATTTTCGGATTTCTGTTTTTCTTATTGGTGCCAATGATAATTTCTATGTATTATTCGTTTTGCGATTATAATATTTTGTCACCGGCAAAGTTCAGCGGACTGGCCAATTATAAAAAGATGATTACAGATGATACCTTTTGGTTGTCTTTAAAAGTGACGTTTTATTTCGCTTTTGTTTCTGTTCCGTTGAAACTGATATTTGCTCTTTTTGTAGCAATGCTGCTGTTAAAGAACAGTAAGCTTTCGGGATTTTACAGAGCTGCTTACTATTTACCTTCTGTAATCGGTGGATCTGTTGCGGTTGCAGTGTTATGGAAGAGAATGTTTGCCATGGACGGAGTGATTAACCGATTGCTGCAGGCAGTCGGAATCCCTTGTGAAAAATCCTGGCTGGGTGATACCAAAACAGCAATCTGGGTGCTGATCTTCCTAGTAGTATGGCAGTTTGGTTCCTCCATGTTAATCTTTCTCTCTGCCTTAAAGCAGATCCCCGCATCTCTGTATGAGGCAGCGGATATTGACGGAGCCGGTAAGACAGACAGATTTTTCCGCATTACCTTACCTCTGTTAACACCGAATATTTTCTTTAATCTGGTAATGCAGTTGATTAATGGCTTTTTGGCATTCTCCCAGTGCTATATCATAACGCAGGGAAAACCGATGAATTCCACGCTTCTCTACACAGTGTATATGTATCAGCAGTCTTTTGAATATTATAATACCGGATACGGAGCGGCACTTGCATGGGTAATGCTGATCATTATCGGAACAATGACTGCCGTTCTGTTTGCGACCAAGAAGTTCTGGGTATATGAAGGAGGCTTTTAAAATATGAAAGGGAAAAAAGCAGCAAAATCTATTATTTATAATGCTATTATTCTGGCAATAGGTTTGATCATGATTTACCCACTGGTGTGGATGATAATGAGCTCCTTCAAAGAGACAAATATTATTTTTAAAACAGCCGGTCAATTGATCCCGAAAAAATGGGTATTGGATAATTACATTAATGGCTGGAAAGGGTTCGGAGGGGTATCATTCGGACGATTCTTTTCAAATTCCCTGTTCATTGCGGTAGTGGCTACCATAGGAACCATTGTTTCATCCGCGTTGGTCGGATTTGGATTTTCTCGCTTTCAATTTCGCGGGAAAGGGATTTTGTTCGCAGCGATGTTGGCATCTATGATGCTTCCGGCACAGGTTTTGATGATTCCGCAGTATTTATGGTATCAGAAACTGGGCTGGGTCGGAAGTTATTTACCGTTGATTGTTCCGTATTTTTTTGCAATTCAGGGATTCTTCGTATACCTGATTAAGAACTTTATAGACGGTATTCCCACGGAACTGGATGAAGCAGCAAAAATCGATGGCTGTTCTTATTACCAGATTTTCATGAAAATTATATTACCCCTGTTAAAGCCGGCACTTACCTCTGCTTGTATTTTCTCTTTTATGTGGAGATGGGATGATTTCCTTTCGGCATTGCTTTATGTACAAAAGTCGGTACAGTATCCGGTTTCTCTTGCATTAAAACTTTTCTGCGACCCGGGTTCTTCTTCCGACTATGGTGCAATGTTTGCCATGGCTACGATTTCTATTATACCTTCGATTCTGATTTTCCTGATCTTCCAAAGATATCTGGTAGATGGAATCAGCACTTCCGGTCTCAAGGGTTAAGCCTTCAAGTAAGGAGAGGGATAAAGTGTGTATGAAAAAGAATGATGAAGAATTGTTTGCATTGATCAAAGAAAAACTGTATACCCCGGTAGTCGGAGACATACTGGATCAGATGGGATATTGTCATCAGTTCCTGCCGGCTTATATCAAACCGCTGGAAAGTCTGGTTCCGTCGGATGCGTATATTGACAGAACGGAAGAAGATCATCGCTTAAAACTGGTAGGGTACGCATGCACCGTATTGGAAAACGATGTGTTCGGACCGCCCAAGAAGCCCTTCGGTCTGTTAACGGAAGCGTTGGATCAACTCAGGCCGAACGAGATTTTCGTAGCAACCGGTGCACACAACAGTGCTCTGTGGGGCGAACTGCTGACAGCAACAGCAAAGAAAAGAGGAGCGATCGGTGCAGTACTGGATGGTTACAGTCGTGATACGCCGCAGGTGCTTTCACAGAATTTTCCTGTATTCTGCAGCGCAACCTGGGCACAGGATTCTTCTGTACGGACCTATGTATGTGATTTCCGGTGCACGATTGAAATCGGCCAGGTAACCATTCATGATGGGGATCTGATATTCGGAGATATTGACGGAGTGTTGGTGATCCCGAAAGAGATCATGCATGAAGTGCTTGAAAAAGCGCTGATCAAAGCTTCCGGAGAAAAGAAAGTACGCAACGCAATCGAGAATGGAATGAGTGCAACGGAAGCTTTTGCAACATTTGGAATTCTGTGATTCTGAAGATAATTTTTAGGATATGGTGTAAGAATGCGTGAAGAATATAGAGTTTTTCAGATAGACAAACAGGATACTGTAGCGACGGCGCTGCAGGATATTCCAAGCGGGGAGCGGGTACATATTATCGGGAACTGTACGGAACACAGTATTGTTGCGACAACCGATATTCCTGTCGGTCACAAGATGGCACTGAAGGAAATCGTATCAGGGGAAGAAATTCTCAAATACGGGGTGTGCATTGGAAAAGCCGGTGTATATATTCCCCGGGGAAGCTGGGTACATTTACATGTAATGCACAGTGTATACGACGAACGTTCTTCCCACTTAGATGTGAAGACAGGAGCTCCCAGCGATATCAGATACGAATAGGAAACGGAAGGCAGAACCGAAACAGAGGAAATGGAATGGAAAGTGAGAAATACAGTTGGCAGGGATATCTGAGGCAAGACGGCAGATGCGGAATACGAAATCACATTCTGGTGATCTATACGGTGAAGTGCTCAGAATTTGTAGCAAGAAAAATCGTGGAAAATTCCGATGACCTGGATGTGGAACTGATAGGATTTGACGGATGCACGGACAATCAATATGCGGTGAATCTTCTGATCAGTATGATCAGACATCCCAATGTAGGTGCTGTGCTGGCAGTGGGGCTTGGATGTGAATACATCCAGCCTGAGTGGCTGGCGGATATTGCCCGGAAGGAAGGAAAACCGTCAGAGTGGCTTTTCATCCAGAACGAGGGAGGAACCCTCAATGCAGTGAAGAAAGGCCTTGACTGGGTCGGAAAAGCTAAAAAAATGCTGCTGCAGGTACCACGTGTCCCTATGGGAGTACAGGATCTGGTCATCGGGGCAGAATGCGGCGGATCGGATTATACCAGCGGATTGGCAGGCAATGTTGTGGTGGGCAGGTTATATGACAGCCTGGTGTATCTGGGCGGAACCGCTATTTTTGAAGAGATCGTGGAAGCAATCGGTCTGGATCATCTGCTGATACAGAGAGCAGTCGATGAGCGGGCAAGAGAAGAACTGAGATATACCTATGATAAAGCACTGGATTATTGCAAATCCGTACAACAGTATTCTGTCAGCCCAGGCAATTTTGCAGGTGGATTATCTACCATAGAAGAAAAGAGTATGGGAGCTTTGATCAAGAGCGGTACCAGACTGATCCAGGGTGTCCTGAAAGTATCTGGATCTGCGAAAAGGAGCGGTTTGTGGCTGCTTGATTCCACCCCGGATCCGTACTTTATGCAGTTTGGGATTACCAATCCAAATGATAACGAGGGCCTTATGGATCTGATCAGTTGTGGGGCACACATCGTACTTTTGGTGACGGGCAGAGGAAATGTAGTAGGATCTGCGGTAGGACCGTGTATCAAGATCACGGGAAACCATAGTACTTTTCAGAGGATGCGTGATGACATGGATTTTGATGCCAGTCCTATCTTAAGTGGCGAGATGTCGCAGGAGGAGATGGCAGAGGAATTGCTTCGGACGATTATCGGAGTCGCATCCGGAGAGAAAACCAAGAGCGAGGAGATGGGACATAAGGAGTACTTTATTCCTTATAAATATCAAGAGAAAGAGGTGAGATGTTGAAAAAGTTTAATATTGCCGACTGGTATGACCTGAAGGGTCAGGTCGCTATTGTAACCGGAGGCGCTACCGGACTTGGACTTGCTATTACCAGATGCCTGATCAGTGCAGGGGCTGTTGTATGTGTTGCAGCCCGCAGTGAACCTGAAAAAGTAGCGGAAGCCCTGGAAGAATTCGGCGACAGGGTACATTATTACCGGTTCGATATTACGGACACGGAGAAGGCGCAGGAGCTGGTGGACAGAATCGCCGCGGAACACGGAACCGTGGATATTTTGGTGAACAATGCGGGAAACCATTGTAAAAAATATATTTGGGATATGTCGGTGGAAGAGTATAAAAGTGTTTTAGATGTTCATCTGACAGGAGCCTTTGCACTTACCAAGGCCGTGGTACCCTATATGAAAGAGAAGAGACATGGGCGAATTATTTTTCAGGCCAGTATGACCAGTTACATCGGCCAGCCCATGGTGGCAGGGTATGCATCAGCAAAAGCGGGATATCTGGGGTTGATACATACGCTGACTGCTGAACTGGCGGAATATGGAATTACTGCCAATGCCATTGCACCCGGATGGATCGATACCCCCATGTTCCATAAGGCAACCGACGGTGATCCCCAGAGACTTGGAAAAATTCTGGGACGCATTCCGGCAAAAATGGTCGGAGACCCGATGGATATCGGAATGGTGACAGCTTTCTTGTGCAGTGATGCTGCCCGGTATATCAGCGGAAGCTGTATTCCGGTTGACGGAGGAGCTCTGATCGGCTTCTAGAGAGGAAAGAAAATGAATAACAGATTTAGTGAAGAACTTTTCCTTACGAATAAAACGGGCAGTATGCTATATCACAAATATGCGGAGAACATGCCGATCATTGATTATCATTGCCATCTTCAGCCTGTAGAAATCGCAGAAAATAAGGAATTTGAAGATCTTGGAGAAATGTGGCTGAAGGGTGACCATTACAAATGGCGTGCTATGCGGACGCTGGGAATTCACGAGAGCTTCATTACAGGTGACGCAAGCTATCATGATAAGTTTCTTGCATTTGCAGCTGTTCTGCCGGAATTAATAGGAAATCCTCTCTACATCTGGTGCGCATTGGAACTGAAGAGATATTTTGATATTGATGTACCGGTCAATGGAGAAAATGCAGAAGATATCTATCGTCAGACGAAACGGATCATACAGGAAAAGCACATTACGAGGCGGTGGTGCCTGGAGCATTCGAATGTGGAACTGTTATCTACGACAGAGGATCCGGTGGATGATCTGAGATACCATAAACAGCTTCAGAAGGAGAATTTCGGTGTAAAGGTTATTACTGCATTTCGGCCGGACAAGGCGATGTTTGCAGAAGATGGCGGATTTGATGCATATATGAAGCAGTTGGAAACGGTATCCGGACGGAGCATACAGAGTTTCCCGGATATGTTGACAGCATTGGAACAGAGGCTGCAGTACTTCAAACAGATCACAGGGACAACGGTATCGGATGATGGTATCCCTTTCCTTAACTGGTGCGATTATACAGCAGAAGAAATAGATGAAATCTTTCAAAAGGCCCGGAAAAATGAAAGACTGACGGAAAATGAACGTGATAAATACCGGACTGCTTTTCTGTTCGAGATGGGGAAAATGTATTATCGGAACGGCTTCGTAATGCAGCTTCATATCGGGACATACCTGGATGCGAATACCAAAGGTGTGGAGCTTGCGGGAAAGTCATGCGGTTTTGACTGTATAGATGACAGCACAGTGGTCAGCTCTGTGGGAGAAGTAGAAAGTAGCAAAGGTATGGCAAGAATAGCAGCGGCACGCTGTGCCCAT
>OGNI01000803.1_pt1 | contig 20742 bp, 18 predicted proteins | sample 1573421 | NCBI WGS metagenome assembly OGNI01 (sample SAMEA2581928, study PRJEB24529) | metagenome | biome: Human gut stool | place: China | collected 2011
TTCAGACAGCCAGTCACAACTAAAAGTGGCGGACGATGGCGAAAAGAAATATAGTGCACGCCTGAATGCTGATTACCAAGCCAATGAACTGTTAAAATTCTCCACGAGCATGGCTTATGAAAAGCGTGATATTTCCACCCCCTCTACCGATGTAGGTACCGGCTGGATGGACCCTTGGCTCTGGCCTATACTCAATATGAATGGTGATCCTTATGATACATTCAGTGGTAGCCGTAATCCGATCGGAGGTCTTCTGTATGGTGGTCGTATCGACAATTCACTGACTACCTTCCGTGGAGACATGAAGATCACACTTGATTTGTCGAAATGGGTAAAAGGATTATCCCTGGTAGCATCCGGCAACTACAAGTTGGCACAAAGGAATAAGACAGAGGTAAAGAATGAGGTAACCTATTATGATTGGATCGGTACGGTAAACGGTAGCAAAAACGGTCCGGGTTCGTTAAACGAAAGCGTCGAAAAATGGGAAAATGTTACTTTGGGTGGCTTTGCCAATTATGAACGGACATTTGCAAATGTACACAGTATTTCCGCCATGATCGGTATGACTGCTGAACAAGAAACATCCAAGAAAGTAGTTGCTGCACGCAACATGGGGCCCATGTATCCGGGCTCCGGTTTAACGGACTTAAATGTGTGGATTACAGGCGACAATAACACAGCAGAAGGCGGACAGGGTTCCTGGGGATTCGTATCCTATATGGGACGTCTGAACTATATCTATGATGACAAATATTCAGTCGAAGTATTAGGGCGCCGGGACGGTTCTTCCAAACTGGACAAATCACAGCGTTGGCAGAATTTCTATTCTGTTTCCGGATTCTGGAGACTCTCACGTGAGAACTTCCTGAAAGATATTCCCCAGCTGAGCGATTTAAAAGTCCGTTATAACTACGGTAAAACAGGCAGTGTAGAAGGAATCAGCAATTACGAACGTTTCTCAGAAATCAAGACGGGAACAGCTCTTTTCGGAATCACCCCTACACAGCATACTTCACTTTGGGTAGATGGTATGCGTTCTGCCGACCGTACCTGGGAAACTCTAAACAGCCATAATATCGGTATGGACGTAGCAGTCCTCAACAACCGGCTGAGAGCTACAATGGAATATTTTATAAAGACCAATGACGGTATGTTTATCACAACATCCTATCCGGCAGTGCTGGGCGCCGGAGCACCGAAGTTGAATGACGGAAAATTACGTGCCAAAGGTTGGGAAATAGCCTTGAATTGGAATGACCAGATCGGGCAAGTGAAATACAATATCGGCGGTTCTCTTTCCGACGCCTGGACAAAACTCCTCACATTGCCCAATAATGAAGAAATACCTCAGCCAGGTTATAACTCAAAACGTTTAGTCGGCAAACCGTTGAATGCGATTTATGTTTATCAGACAGACGGTCTTTTCCAGACTCAGGAAGAAGTGGATGCATTTTATGAAATGTTTTATTGGAATGCAGATCATACAGGTCCTAAAGCCGGTAATATTCTTCCGGCTCCGTCAGAAACCAATCTGGAACGTCTTCGCCCGGGAGCTCGCAGGTACGTAGATTTGGATGGTGACGGTGCCATTACAAACAAAGACATTTACTATGCAGGTGAAACATCTCCGCGTCTGACATTCGGATTTAAAGCCGGTTTAGAATGGAAAGGTATTGATGTTTCCGCTTTCTTCCAGGGAGTTGGCAAACAGGTTATTTTAAGAGGTGGAAGTGTGTATGCACCGTTTGTCGTAAACTACGTAAGACAGAATTATACATTCATGGGGAAAACATGGGCACCCGATCATACGAATGCTGAATATCCGATCCTGTCCCGTAATCAAAACTTCAACAAGTTCAACTATAATAATATTGATGCCAGTGTACAGAAAAACAGATATATACGTTTGAAATCTCTCGTTGTAGGTTACTCACTGCCTAAGCAATGGATTGCCAAAGCCGGCCTCAACAAACTAAGAGTCTACTTCTCTGGTGATGACTTGTGGGAATGGACAAAAATCAAAGATGGTTATGACCCGGAAAATGGTGAAGGAGGTAATACGACATTCCCATTCAGCCGCTTGCTGACTTTCGGTATAGACGTTACATTCTAAAAACAAACTTATATAATTACAGAATATGAAAACGATAATAAAGAATATACTATTAGTGTCCGCAATGGCACTTCCATTAGCTTCATGCAGTGATTTTCTTGATAAAGAACCGTTGTCTCAGGGAACAGAGGCTATTGTGTTTAAGACTCCTGAACATTTTGAACAGGCAGCCAATGCTTTATATAATGTAATTGGATGGAAAAATCTGGATAATAAGCCGTCATACGGTGATATAATGGACCGAGGGACGGATATCAGTGGATTAGGAAGCAATGGAGGTGGTTCGGCACCTGAAAGCAATTTCCAATGGGACAAACCTTATGGACATATCCGCACCTGCAATATCCTCTTGCAGAAAGCTGAAGAATACTCAGGAGATCCCAGCGGCATTGCCCAGTCTGTAGGTACTGCCTATTTCTTCCGCGCATGGCAGCACTTCTATCTGCTAAGAGTGTTCGGTGGCGTACCTATTGTAGACCGTGTATTGGATGTAACAGACGGAAATGTATTATTCGGTCCTCGCAAGAGTCGTTATGAAGTAGCCCACTTCATAATTTCCGATCTGGAGAAAGCTATCCCGATGCTGCCTAAAGAAAGCACCATTGCAGAAAATGCCAAAGGCAAAGTTAGTCAGGAAGCCGCACAAGCATTTCTGGCAAGAGTATTACTTTATGAAGCCACCTGGGAGAAATATGTTCCCAGCATCGACTATGATTTAGACGGAGACGGCAGTAACGTAGGTGCCGGTACAGCAAAACCCGAAGGATATTACTCAATAGAGAAGATGTTGACCGAAGCCAAACGACTGTCCGGTGAAGTAATTAAAGAAGCCGAATCCGGTACTTTCCAACTTTGGAATGAATGCGACTCTTTGAGTTATTTCTATTTATTCAATATTGACGACGGAGATGGCAACATTCCCAACTTCAAGGGAAAAGGTAAAAGTACAAATAAAGAATTCATTTTTAGTCAGAAGTTTGACTACAATTTAGCACGCATAGGTATTAACTTATCTCATACGGTTATCACCTGGCAGGCTACGGACATCAGTGCTTCGTTCGGTGAGTCTTTCCCATGCCGCAACGGACTACCTATCCGTATCAGCTATACAGGCAATATGTCCGATGCTCAAAACAATCCTGAATTCGCCGGCTATGATACATTTGTAGGTGAGTTCCGCAATCGCGACTACCGTTTCATCAGTTGCTGTATGTCCATACCTGACCGTACCATCTGGAGCAGTCGTCCGGAAGATGGCCGCCAATTGACGCAAACCGGAAATCCTTATCCAGAAGCACTGTTCCCGAAAAATAACGAAGTGTATGATGGTTCAGATCCTGCATATGGCAGTCCTTGCGGAATATTCAAGCCTACTCTTCGTACAAATGCCACAGCCGCCACATACGGTAGCCGTAAGTTCCTGATCGAAGGTGCCAACAGACCACAAAATACCGAATCTGCCGATTATCCGCTCATCCGTCTGGCCGAAGTGCACTTGATTTATGCGGAAGCAACTTGCGAATTGAACGGCGGAACCATTTCCGATGAGGATCTGAATAAATCCATTAATAAGAACCGTGCCCGTGCCCGCGTAGCTCCACTCACCAATGCCTTGATCGCCAATGTATGGGATGCCGGCTGGTTTGATCACGCTACGGGAAAAACAATCTGCAAAAAGATGAATATGCTCGATGAAATTCGTCGCGAACGTGCCTGTGAGCTCTTTGGCGAAGGTTTCCGTTCTGACGATCTGAAGCGCTGGGGTATTGCACACATCAACCTCAGAGGCCAGAAATTGGGTCGTCATATTCTTGGCACGGCTTACGAAACAGAAAAAGCAAATGATGCCACTTACTTTGGCGAACCCTGTTATTATCCTGAAAAATATCCGTTGCTCTACGGCATCTATCAAGGAAGCGGCCCCAATGATCCCGACTATGGACGTTCCATTGCTACACTGGCAGGCAACCTGCTTTTCAGCCAGCGCGATTATCTGTCTCCCATTCCTTTGGTACAGATTCGTTTGAATCCGCAATTGAAACAAAATCCGGGATGGTAAATATGAATAATAACTAAAATGTATTGAACAATGAAAACTATAAAATTTATTCTTGGAATGTTGTTGCTACCATTACTGTTTACAGCATGCAGTGATGACGAAGCCGGCGAACCTAATATCACAGCAGATGAATTCGTACAAGTTGCGAAACGTACAGCTAAAGTCACTTATGACGGTACCTATTACGTCTTGACCGAATACGTGGAAGGCGCAGCCACCGAATGGGGAATAACTCCATGCGTATTTATTGTTGACCGCGAAGAAGATGCGGCAAAGGTTAAAGCCTTGGGAGACGTAACAGATGTTGTATTTGCCGGTATCGGACAGATTACCGATTATCGTCCTGCCGATACGGATGCAAGTAAAAAGCATTATATGATTCTGTTGACCAGCATCAGTAAAAAATAAGATAAAAAATCATCAGCCTGCAATATTACATTTTAAAATGTATATTGCAGGCTATTACCATAAGAGCTAATCTCACTGAGAATACCATAAAAATGAAACTGAGCAAATTTATAGTTATCACAGGTGTTTTATTAAGCACCATCCACTATGCAAACTCGCAGAACCGGTTAGTCACCTATCCGGCACCGGAGGGGGCTGATTTAATGAATGATTTCACAGTGAAAGTACGGGAAACAGGAAAAGACTGGAAACCGGTTGACACATACCTTGTCAAAGTAGATGAAGTGCGGAATATCAAACATCATGTAGAAAGAGCTTCAATGAGTTATTTCGACTTTTCAGGTGAGGTCGAGGTATCAGTTACTTTCAATCACGGAGCGATTCAAAGTGGCAGAGTACGTCCTCTCTCCTATGGAATCACTCCTACAATAACCAACAATACCATGACCTTTAAGTTGAATCGTCCACGCAATCTATCGGTAGAAGTCAATGGAGATATCTTCCACAATCTCCATCTTTTTGCCAATCCGATAGACGAAAACAAACCCAGAAAACTTAAAGACCGTAATCTGATTTACTTTGGACCGGGAGTGCACCATTTACCCGGTGACACTCTGAATGTTCCATCCGGAAAAACCGTTTACGTGGCAGGGGGAGCAGTCATAAAAGGGCGTATTCAAGTGGTCGATGCACAAGATGTGAAGATACTGGGCAGAGGGCTGGTCCTTCCGGAACGCTGGGCGGGAATTCGTATCGTCCATTCCAAAAATGTATTGGTAGAAGGTCTGATCACAACGCAATGTCCCTCCGGAGGCTCGGACAGCATAACGATACGCAATTTAAAAGTTATCAGTTCCTATGGCTGGGGCGACGGACTGAATGTTTTTGCCAGTAACAATATATTGTTCGATGGCGTATTCTGTCGTAATTCGGACGATTGCACTACGGTCTACGGCACCCGTATGGGCTTTACCGGTGGTTGCAAAAACATCACTATGCAGAACTCTACTCTCTGGGCAGATGTAGCTCACCCCATCTTCATCGGTATCCATGGAAATGTGGAAAATCCTGAGATTCTGGAAAACCTGAATTATATCAATATAGATATATTGGATCATAAAGAAAAGCAACTGGATTATCAGGGCTGTCTTGCCATCAACGCCGGAGACAACAACCTGATACGGAACGTACGCTTTGAAAATATCCGGATAGAAGACTTCAGACAAGGACAACTGGTCAATCTCCGTATCTTCTTCAACGAAAAATATTGCAAGGCACCCGGCAGAGGCATTGAGAATATCCTGTTCAAAGACATTTCTTATACGGGAAAGGATGCGGAAGTCTCCATGATTATCGGCTATGACAAAGAACGGAAAGTGAAAAACATTCGTTTCGAAAACCTGACGATAAACGGTGAAGTGATTTACGATGATATGCCCGAGAAACCTAAATGGTATAAAACTGGAGATATGGCACGTATCTTTGTGGGTGAGCATACGGAAGAGGTTACATTCAGTAAATAACCTATATTCTTCATCCGCGTCATCTGCGGATGAAGAATATCTTATAGAAGATTATTTCCCTCTTCTCTGTCCTCTCTGAGGCCTCATGTTCTGATACTTTTTATACTGTTCGTCCGTCAGAATCTTTTTGAGTTTCGCATCTGCCTCATTACGCTTCTTCTCCATTTCCTCGCGTGAAGGTCTTTCGCCCGAAGCATCTCTGTTTGGTCTCATCTCCTCCATTACTGCCTTAAACTCTTTAGCCTGAGTTTCATTCAGTCCCAGATCAGTTACCATCTGTTCGATGCGTTTTGACGGATCAGGACGTTCGCCTCTGTTTTCCTGTGCCATACCTACAGCCGTTCCCAGAAACAGGGCAAGGGCCAAACTTAAAATTTGCTTCTTCATAATTCTATTCATTTAAAAGTGAGTTAATTCCATTTTATTTATGAAACACGTATCTATGACAATATTCCCGGGATATAGTTTAATCCATAAATAGAAAAATCGACTAACAGAAGCTTTTTATCGATGAAAAAGGAAGGGAGGAATTATCAAGCCCTGTGGCTCCCTCAGGTTTTTCAATAATAAGTTTGCATAGTTTGTCAGCACTTCAGCACAACTCCATTTATTCTATTGAAACAGAAACGATTGCCGTATAATGGCAACCGTTGTGATAAGTGACGACAAACCGTTTGTCGTCACACTAAAAAATAAATTATTATAACTTTTCCACCCGATATACAATACCCTTGCAAGTTCGCTTATATTCCAGGTTGTTCTTTCGTAATATTCTTCCGAAGTGATTTACATTGCTAGCTGTCAGCTTTATATCCCTACTCTTACTCCGTAGATGTTCCAATATTTGCATGGGGGACAAGTATTCGCCTTCTTCTCCCTCCTCCGGTGAACGAAAATAACAATGGAATAACTGCTCAACCGGACTCATTTGCTCGAATTCCCGGTTCGCTTCACGCAAAATAGCTTCATCGGCATCATCAAACCAATAACGTTCGCCCTTTACGATGGCTTCCATCGCCTGTGCATAGAGTTGGCGGTAGTTGATGGTGACGTTGCTGCCGCTCGGATCGGTCAGCAAGTCTTTCTGATTGCTTGTCCCGATGAACGAGGCATATCGCCGCATTTCCTGTATGCTGCTGCCATACGGTTTGCGCAGGTTGGCAACAGGCTTTTGCAATAAATGCTTCAGAAATCCCTGCTGATTGATACTGACCTGGTCGAATTCATCGATGTTGATCAGCATAAAGCGCCCTAAGTATAGTTTTGCATCCCGTTTGCTTTTGAAGTCCAGACTGTCGGTGTAGCCGAAACGGAGTTCGGGTGGAAGAATGATGCGGCAATAGGTGGATTTCCGAAAACCCTGCGCACCTACCAATAGGGGAGATGTACTGTTGGAATGCAACTTATCGAGCCCCCTCCAATGAGCCACCATATTCAGGAACCAACGGTAGAAAAGTTCCCTCCAATGAGGATTGTTGCAGGGCACAAGGTCGGCCAGCGCGCGAATGCGGTCTTTTCCGTCCCAACGGCTCAGGTTGCAGAGATAGTCTTCCACCGGATTATAAAGCGGTACGCGATTAGAGGATAAATACCTGTTCACATCCCTGTCCCACACACGGATACCTTCTTGCAGGGCATCCATGGCTATGCTGTTTTTTACGCGTTGGTCTACGGGTTTGAAATAAAAATGAATGGAGTCCCGTTGCCGGTATTCCAGGTCGTTCGTCAAAGCGTTGAAGCGGAATTCGTATCTGCGTTCCATAAATTCGTTCAGTTGGAAGGCGATAGCCTGTTCCGGTGTCAGAGATTTCTTTTTGCCGAACCCCTTACACTCCTGATAGAGGTTGTGGACAGTTGTCCGCACGGTTTGTTCGTCCGCCTGCTTGAAATAGTGTATCATGACTTGGCGTACAGTCTCTTCCTCCGGTATGCCTGCCTTGAAGCAATGTTCTGCCAGACACACCAGCAGTTGCTGCAAGTCATCGCCTCGTTTCCATTCTTCCATTTCATTCAGTGCTTTGCTGAGGGTTGTTTCAAATAATAATGTGAAGGTCTGCGAGGTTTCGTAACCCGGTTTCAGTCTTAACAATGGGTTCTTTTCCGTCAATTGGCGTTGCCGGAAAGTCTCTTCACCGGGCATACCGAAGGGCTGTTCAAGGCAGAAAGGGATGGCTTGCCGGTTGAAGTAGGGATATGCATCCACTGTCATGCGGCAGCTTTGTGTCATAGAAGGCTCTCGCAGCGTGAGGGGAAACGGCAATATGGGCTGGTAACATTGCACGGCCATGCGGTAGGCATGTGCGTGAAAAGATTCCATATTTTCTACTTTCACCGGCAAATTCCCGTCCGGCAGGGCGAATTTCACCCAGATTTTCACACTTCGTCCGCTACTTCCGGCAAAAGCTGCCCAGGTTTGTGGTAACAAAGCCGCCTGCCGTTTCACCAGCTCCACTTCGGACAATCCGGCCAGATGGTTTACCTCCAACATCACTATGCCGTTGTAGTGTTTCAGTTTTCGCCCGTTGTTTCTGCTTCTTCCGAATTCCACGGAGGGATAAATGCGCGGCAACTTGTCAATGTGTTCGTAGTATCCTCCGCTGTCAGGATTCGTATAAAGGAGCATAGAGCGCAATCTTGTGACGTGTTCCTCTTTGGTTTCTGTTTTTATCCGGTCTATCCATGCGTCAGCTTCGCAGGTGCTGAGGGTTTCTTTTCCACTCTCCCGGCTTTCTCTGATAAGAGTTATTTTCATCAGTATATGTTTTTGAAATAATTGAGCAATAAGGGTTGTTCCTTAGCGGCTGCAAGGTACGCATAATATACGCTGCAAACAAATTATAAATGCCTTTTGTTATTCTATTCATCCTTAAAGATTACCCTCCTAAATGCATGAGAAAAATTAACGAATACTTAAGAGAATACTTGCTTTTGCCTTATTTATTTCGTATCTTTGCTTAGTCTAAAATTTCATCCTGCAATTGCGGACCCGACGGTTTCGATATGGGAACTGAACAGCCTGCAACTGCCCACCGGACAACCCGCAATTGCAAGACGAAGTTTTAGACTAAGCATAAGAACATTTATCCTAAGCCAAAAGTACAAAAACGACAGACTATCTGCACATTTTTCTGCCTTGTTGTAGCTTTCAATCACTTGGGAAGAACAGTATTAACCCTTTAAACAGAAACAAAAAACAATGGCAGCACAGTATGATTTCCAAAGACGACCTAACCCGAAGGGTGACGGCGAATTGCAACCTTTGTATCCACGCATCGTGAATAAAGGTACGATTGACACAGAGCGTTTGGTTAGTGACATTTCCCGAATGTCCAGTTTCAGTCCCGGTGACATCAATGGTTTGTTGGCAGCAATAGAGGATCGGGTATCGTTTTATTTATCCGAAGGACATCATGTTCAGTTGGGGAATATGGGATACTTCTCGGCGGGCCTGAAGGGGCGTCCGGTGATGGACCCGAAAGAGATCCACGCGCAGACTATCTTTTTCGGCAAAGTGCATTTCCGCGTATCGCCCGATTTCCGCAAGCGGTGCGCCGGTTTTGTGGAGCGTGCCAAATATGGTTTTCGTAAGAGTGCGGAGCTTGGCGGTGCCGAGCGTTACCGCCGTTTACTGGTGTTTTTGGAGACGCATCCCTTCATTACACGCAAAGATTACAGCAGTATCACAGGACTTTTGAAGAATAAAGCGCTGAATGACCTCAATTTGCTTGTGGAAAAGGGATATTTGAGCACAATTGGGCGTGGTTCGCATAAAGTGTATGTACGTGGTGAATCCCAGGAGATAAAATCAGAAAATACGTAAATATGTCGGAAAAACAGTGCTGATAAACAGTTTGTCAGCACTGGTAACAATGGTTGTCATCACAAGACAACCATTTGTTTTATTGCACATTAGCTGTCTTAGTGCTGGAGTGCTGACAACTATCGAAAATCTTTTCATTGCCAACCTCTCAATTACTATTGAAGCTTTTACTCTTATATGAATGGGCTGAACTTTTTTGCAATAAATGCAGAATAACTTGCTTAAATACTTGGCTTTCGCTTTCTACCGTACTATCTTTGCTGTTGTTTTAGAACAGAAAGGGAAATATACGTATGGAACGAAATTTTGAATTCACCGAAACCGAAAGTCGCCTCGCCTTTGCCGCCCTCTGCGTAGAATGTGCCGCTAAGCGGCTGGGATGTACAGCCCGGGAAATGTACCAGCGAATGAAGCGTATAGGACTGATCCAACAGATAGCCCATCAGTTGGATCCGCTACATACACAAAGTCGTGAATACGTCACACAGGACATTGTGAAGGCAGTTCAACGTCTTGAGGCGCAACAAGGTATCGAACCAAAAGAAAACAAACCATGCTAACCGTCTATCACGGAGCCACATGCCCCGTCAGTCAGCCTCTTTGTAACGCCGGACGTTCTAATCTTGATTTCGGGCGAGGATTTTATGTTACTAACTTACGGGAGCAAGCTGTTAGTTGGGCTGTACGCCCTGTCAACGCCCACCTACCACAATGGCTCAACATCTACGAGCTGGACACTGATCGTATCCATGCGACTTATCGCTGCCTACGCTTCGAAGCCTACGACCGACAATGGCTTGACTTCATTGTAGGATGCCGTTCAGGGGAGTCCTTATGGCAAGAATACGATTACATAGAAGGGGGAGTAGCGGACGACCGTGTGGTAGATACTGTGCAGCTCTATATGCTCGGACTTATGGATATCAATACTGCAATCGGACGACTGGCACAGCATCAACCTAATAATCAAATATGTCTGCTCACCCAGTCCCTCACGGACGAATGCCTGCATTATATAGGCTGCGAATTCCTCAACAACGAAGCTCGCCAGAAAGGAGGCCAACCATGAACAACATCCCTAATACTCCAAAGCAAGAACCCTCAATAAATGATGATATCACCGTACGAGACATTATTCTATGGAATCGTATAGGACGGATTTCCGTACTACTGGCAAAGCGTCTCAATATAGAACCGGAACGTGCTTTCGACATCTTCTATGAAAGTGACACTTGCGAACACCTGCATGACGAAACTTCCGGCTTATATCTTATGGGCGACCTCTACGTGGTAGATGAAGTGATGATAGAGCTGCAACGGAAGCAAGGATGAAAAGCAGTCTTTTGAGAATAATTATTAAAATTTCAACTCCTACTCCACTTTATCATTCAGGAAACTTTCAAACTGCCCTGCATAATAAAATGGAAGGTTATACAACGTATATTGTTTCCCGGAAGGTAACCGTATTTCATCCGAGCAAAACGTTCCGTTCCACAAACGTATGGCAATATTCTCTTTCGACTCTTCCATAAATTGATGCAGAGAGCGCAATCGGGAATTATCTCCCGTTTTCACTTCTATCGGTAATAAACGGGACTTGAACTTATAAACGAAATCAACCTCCGCCTGCGAATTACGGGCATCGCGTACCCAGAACATTCGTTTAGTACCAAATGTAACAGATGCCCCCAACAATTCTTGCCCCACCACTTGTTCGGCTATGTCTCCATTCCACAGTTCGTCTGTTGCAGAAGTGAACAATAGGCGTTCCTGCATTTCCGCCACATAATTGACCAATCCCGTATCTAACCACAACAGCTTAGGACTTCTCTTTAAATCCGGAAGAATAGGAAACGAGGTGGAAATTAAAGGATAAACAAGTTCCAGTAAAAGCGTTTTCTCCAGAATTCGAAAGTGAGCTTGAAATTCTTTCGGCTCAAGACTTGGCTAACCAGGCTGTAGTAGACATGAAATGCTACGTGAACTATTACCATAAACTGAAAGCGTTGTCCCGCCAATCCCCAACCGTAATTTAAGATGTAACGGAGTATAGCTTGTTCTTTGTTCTTTTTTGCATACTTTTCAATATCATCTTTATAACCAGCTATCAACGAATTAAAAATATCATTCAGCCTTACCCAATCCTTGTACTTCGCATAGTTCGCCACCGCTTCGGGTAATCCGCCCACAATCATATATTTCCTGAATAAGTCCATCACATAGCTATGCACCGACTGTGGAACCGTCAATCGTTCTATTTGTTCCACTAAAACGTTTTCGCCCAATGCACCCAGAAATTCGGTAAAGGTACATGGATGCAAAGCCATATATTCCACACGCCCTACAGGGAAAGAAATATGGTTCCCCACCAGACTCTCCAACAATGACCCGGCGGCTATCACATGAAGATCAGGACGTTTCTCATAAAAATAGCGTAAAGACCTGACCGCTTCCGGTTCATTTTGAATCTCATCAATAAAGATAAGAGTTCGTTTATTTTCCATCCTAACACCTGCCTTGGCATAGATACCTGCCAGCAAATCATCAAACGATACTTCCCCGGCAAACAGGCGCGCATTTTCCTTCTCTTCCAGATTTAATTCAATAAAGACATCAAACTCTCGGGCAAAGAGCTTCACTAACGTAGTTTTTCCCACTTGCCTCGCACCTCTCAAAACCAAAGGTTTCCGTCCTTCCTTTTCGCCCCACCGATGAAGGGCTGTAAGAGCTAATCGTTGAAACATAGACAAACATTTAATATTCAATACAAAAGTACTGAATAAAGTCTAAAGCCAAAGGAAAAACAGGGTTATTTTAGATCAAAACCAAAGGAAAAATGAGGTTATTGTAACATCGACAAATCGACCTTGTAATAAGTTGGCGCCACATTATTCTTTTCAAGGAACATCACCATGTAAACGGGAGCATACACTAATTTGCCCTCCACTCGCAGATTATCATTACAGAACACTACAGCCTCGGAAAGATCATACTCTTTACAATCCATGATATTAGACAGAGCACGATGCACCTCATAATCCTTTCCCGACTTCACCTCGATGGGTAATACTTTACCATCAAGTTCGATGACAAAGTCCAGTTCGCCTCGCTTCTTATTGTTATAATAATAGGGATCTATACCATGCGCCACCAATTCCTGAGCAACCGCATTCTCGTATACGGAACCAAAATTAATATTCTTCTCCCCCCTGATAATTCGCAACTGAATACCTTCGGCGTATTGAGCGGCGAGCAAACCTATATCGTTCTGAAAAAGTTTGAACAGATTGCGTGAGCGAGCAAGCAATAAGGGTATCTTAGGTTCTTCCACATTATAAACAGATAATGCAACACCCGCATTTTTCAACCAAAGAAAACTGTTCTGATAACGTTCAAACTTGGCATTCTCGTTGAGCTTTTTCAAGATAAACCGTTTATTCTTGGCATTGAGTTCAGGCGGAATGAGATTAAAAATCTCTTCTATATAAAGTTTGTTATCAGGATCATATTGAGCAATGTCACGCTTATACAAACGAATGATATCCTGCTGCACAGCCATTACTGCTTGCAAATTATTACTCTCGATATATTTGCTCACGGCAGCAGGCATACCACCCACAACCAGATACAAGCGGAATAATTCCATGATTTTAGAGTGGACAAACTCATCCACTGCCACGCGACTTTCCCAAGCATTACGCAGAGAGTCGATTATTTTATCATTAATGCCCACACACGAAATAAACTCCTCGAAATCGAGGGGATACATATCTTTGATTCCCATATATCCCACAGGTTCCGAACGCAAATCCTTCAGCTCTACACCAAGCAATGATCCACTCAAAATATAACGATACGAACCCTCATCTACTAAGAATTTGATGGCTGTAACCATCTCAGGACACTTCTGTACCTCATCGAAAAATATGAGTGTTTCACCTTTAATCAGTGGAATTGTAGTCATGGCCGACAGACGAAATAGTATATCCGCACTACCCTTTGCACCTTTGAAAACGTCTACAGCTTCAGGATTATCTATAAAATTTATCTCAACAAAACTCTTGAACGACTTTCCAAATTGCCGGATAGAATAAGTTTTACCGATTTGACGCGCGCCGGTAATCAGCAAAGCATTACGAGTGGTCTCATAATAACGCTTAATGTAATGGTCAATCTTTCTTTTCAGCATGGCTTCTACAGTTTATCCTAAACGACAAAAGCACCCGCTTGCCGTTTTTCCAAGACGAAATTAGTACAATTACTCCACTTATCCAAGGAAAATAGACGCTTTTATGCCGTTTTTCCAAGAAAACAAAAAAAACATCGAGTATTTCCTTTCATTCAGGAAAGATGTTATCAAGTCACTTTTTGCCATCAAGCAGAGCGAAATTCCTTTCGATGTCATTGAGCGCGATACAAAGTTACCGATAAATCGCAAAAAAACTCAAAAGACAAAGTAATGCTTAAAAAATAAGTTGGTACATAAATGATAATTTTAGGCGCGGATTACACGGATTACGCGGATTAAAGGCTGCGCTATTACATCGATTTCATCAAAAAATCCGCGTAATCCGTGTAATCCGCACCTAATCTTTATAACAGGTTTACAAATTATCATTTACCATACTATAAATTAATTGTAATCGGGCATCTATAAAATACATTTGCATTATCTTTGTGCAAAGATGGAGAGTTTATAGCAGGTAAATTGTCACGTATGTTACACCCAATCAAAAAAAACTTAAAAAAGAATGGAACCACATATATTATTACAGATGCCATTATTTCGAGGCATAACAGAAGAAACGCTGTTAAAGTTCGTTCTGTTGCACCAACATACCCTTAAATCTTATAAATCGGGAGAGTTTATCGCCATGCAGGGAGATATTTACCGTTCTCTCTATATTCTGTGCAATGGAACAGTGCGTACGCAAATGGTCAGTGCAGAAGGAAAACAACTCACCATAGAGACTCTCCGTGCTCCGAAGCTCCTTGCACCGGCTTTCATCTTCGCCTCCGAAAACCGTTTCCCGGTGAATATCGAAACCCTGGAAACCTCGGAAGTATTGATTCTGAATAAGGATGCTTTTCTGGAGTTCATGCACCAGTACCCGATCATCATGCAGAATTTCCTGAAGTTGATTTCCGACCGGAGCTTATTTCTATCCAAGAAACTGAACGAGTTTGCCTTACAAAGCCTGAAATCCAGATTACTCAATTATGTAAAGATGCATGGAGGTATCGGTTCCCAACAGGAGGTGGCACATATACTTGGGGTAGCCCGTCCGTCATTGGCACGTGCCATATCTGAATTGAGCAATGAGGGCTGCATACAAATAGAAGGAAAAGAAATGTTTATTGACGAGGAGAATTCGAAGAAATACTTTTAATTCTACTTTTTCATCGTATCTTTGTACAACCAACTACCTAATATAATGAGGAAAATAACATTAACCGACAAACATCAGGAATTACTTTTCCAGATTCCGCTGTTTCGTGACCTTCCCCTTAACATCAAGCATTCATTGCTCGACAGGTTGGATATCTCCCTGTACTCGGTAGACAAAAAAGATATCATTGCCACCCAGGGAACACTCTGCAAGAAGTTATATGTATTGTTAGAAGGAAAACTACGGGTAGATATTATTGACGGATTGGGAAATGAAGTCATGATAGAATATATCGTTGCAGCACGTGCATTCGCTACTCCTCATTTATTCAGTTCAGACGGAGTGCTGCCGGCAACCTTTACTGCCATGGAAGACAGTACCCTACTCACTGCCAGTAAAGAGTCCATGTTTAAGCTTATCAGCGAGGAACCTAAAATATTACACAACTTTCTTTGTATCACGGGCAATTGTAATGTCTGCACAGTATCCCGCCTGAAAACCCTATCACGAAAAACAGTGCGTGAACGTTTCGTTGTCTACTTGCTGGAACACAAGAAAAAGAACTCTTCAACAGTCAACATCATTCACAATCAGGCAACCCTTGCCGAATATCTGAATGTAACCCGCCCTGCACTATCAAAGGAAATTAATAAAATGATAAAGGAAGGAATTATAGAGATGGACGGAAAGACAGTCCGTGTTCTGGACGAACCATCATTAGAAAAATACGTATGAGGAAGCTCCCCATACGTATTCTCTTTTATCTATCTTTACCACTTCACAAACAATACTCTCGGATTGATATTTACTGAAACCCATCCCCAGTCTTGCCAGCTTTTGTGATTACCGCCTTTCACGACATCCATGGTTTCCGTTCCGCGCATGAAGGAATATCCGGCAGAGAGTTTCACATCTTTCATCACCGACCAGTTAATCTGGTAATCGACTTCCGAACCTAATGCTTTCTTCAGATTCGGCAATTTCGCCGCTGTTGAGAAATGGTGGTAGTTCAAGTCCATATCCACCTTATCGGAAGCACGGAAACGTACACCCAGACGTTTGTCAAATAACCCGGGAGCATATCCGTTTTTAAAATCGGATGCGTAGAAATAATCCATAGCTCCGTAGAACTTGTGATGTGTGCCATACAGAACATTGAATGCCTTGTACTTGTCACTGTCACCGCTGTCTCCGCTTAGATAATCGGCACTTGCCACTACGGTCCAGGTCTTGTCAATGGCATAAGCGGCCTGCAGGCTTGCCATAAAGGCAGATACCTTTTCTGCATTCAGGTTCTTCCCCATCTGGTAGTAGAAAGCACCGTCCACATTCCAGCCATTATCCTTATAAGTAATATAAGTACCCATCGTTTGCAGATAGCGGGTATGGGATTCTTTTGTTGCTGCATCTCCGGTCTCCAGTCCCAGATTCATGAACAGTAAGGATGCATCAAAAGGAGTATAATCGGATTTATAGTGATACCAGAGTGTCTGCATATTCTTGTAAGGCTGTGCTCCGGCCTGCACGTAATAGGTACCACCTATCTTAGTCTCGTCATTCTGGTTGAAAGCGAGGATAAGATGCAATTGGTTGTTGGGGTCGGCATAGCCCAGTTTCAATGCATCATGATAGCGTCCGGCTATGTTCCAATCCAGTCCGCCCAAAATGCGTTCGTCATCGTACGAAAGGGTCTGACGACCTAATTGTGCAAAGAAGTTTTTACCGAAATTCAGTTTAGCCCATGCCTCATTCATGATGAAACGTCCATTCTTGTCAATCTGCGGATCTTGTCCCCATACCCCCACATGCTGAGCCGAGATTTTCATTTGCAAATCAGAACGCTTGTACTCCATAGAAAGTCGTGCACGGTTATTGATGAATCCTGCAGGTTCCTCTCCTTCGTTACGGGGCATCAGAGCACCATTACGATATTCTGCACGAGGTCTGATCTGGATGGACATTGTAAATTCATTCTCTTTTTCTGTTGTTTGCGTATACGCCATGCTTGGCAAAAGCATGAGAAGCATTGCCCAATAAGTAGTTCTCATAATGATTATCAGTTTAAATTATACGTATGAATGCTGACTCCCTGTGCAGAGGGCAGATAGTTTATGCCGTACCAGCACATTTGCAGCAAAACAAATGATATCAGAAGTAAAATTAAGGCCTTACGGTGTAACAAAGGTTTTCCAAGGCGGAAATGTATATAAATCAGATAGGAGAACCACGTAGCGGCCGCCCATGTCTCTTTCGGGTCCCACGACCAGTAATGTCCCCACGCCTCTTTTGCCCATACAGCCCCCGACAGCATGCCTAATGTCATGAATGCCAATCCTACATAAGTCAGATTATCGCATAGGTCCATCTCCCGGCTGTCAATCGGCTTCTTCTTGAACCAAAGCAGATAAATAGCCATCACGGTAGCCGCACCCAGCATAGCATAGGCAAACATATATACGATGACATGCGGCGTAAACCACGGGCTTTGCAAAGCCGGCATCAAAGTTTTGTTATGTATTTCCGGTTTGAAGATATTGATGCAGATAAATACCAGTGACAGAATAAAACTGAAACTGAGTATCCACTTATACCTCCAACGGCTGTATGTGATGAGTCCTGCCAGTGGAAGAAAGAAAGAGTACCACAGGCGAGTCTCTCCCATGGTTCGCATAGGCGGACGCTCCAGAGAAATCCACATTCCCACAATAAAGCAAAAGAAGATAGCAAGTCCTATCAAGGTAAGCCCGCCAACAACATACGGTTTTCTTCCGCGCCAGGCGGCAAAGGCACCGAATCCCCAGAAGTGCAGGGCGGCAATTGAAAACGGTACAAAATAATCCCACGTCATTCAGCGTCCTCCTCTTTTCTTTTTTGTGCGTTAACAAACAGACAGATAGCTCCAAGCACCATCATGATAATACCCGCATAGACAGCAGGCAACCACGGATCACGTACCAGTTCAAACACACTGATATCGCTCCAACGCCCTTTCGTATCATCATAACTCAATTGATAAATATTCCATCCGGCCACATTCAGAGGATGGTTCACTGCAATCGTATCTTCCACCTGTTTGCCGTCTTCCGTGTAAACTTTCACTGTAGAAGCAAAACGCTGCGGCTCGCGTTCCGGCATGATAAGGCTTGTCAACGAATCCAGACGCAATGCTTTATATGGGAAAATAAAACTACCGCAACTTACCCAGCCCTCCTTTGCAGTTTTCGTCTTTTGATTGATAGCCTGCAAATAAACGGCATATGTGGCTCCCATCGAATGGAATTCGGTAAACTTCACCGTATCTTCCGTAGCCACAGAAGCCGCCCAGGGAATCGTTTGCCGGATAGTCACCAGCCAATCGGACAGTTGCCCATCCGTTACACCTTCTTCCAGCAACAAATGTTCCGGTGCTTTCTCAGGCAATGTTTTCAAGCAGTAAATGCACAGGAGACTTTTCGGGGAGTACTCCCCCCGTTTCATTGTCAATCAGCATCAGTTTCGGAGGATACTCGTCAATCGTGAAGTCTTTCAGTTCAACGGCCAGCGGAAGTTCTATCAATTTACCGTGCTCATCCATTGCACGCCATTCGGCATTATCTATCCGGGTAGTCATTTTCAGCCGCTGCATATCGGCATTTCCCAAGGTTGCCGTAATCAAGGCAATGAACAGCCCGGCATGATTCAAAAGGAAAGCAAGCTTCTTCCATCTGAATGGAAATCCGGCACGAAGCGTGGTCAACCCCAGTACAGTCACCATCCAGATATAAAGCAATACAAAAGGCCATGCCGAAAGCATTCGCGAAAAGCCAAACATATCTGCCGGATGACCGGAAGGGAGCTGACGGATAAGTCCCATCACCACCGTAATGCCCGCCACCCATAAAAGAGAAGAGACAGCTGATGTATAATGACTCATCCAACCGAAGAAATAGACACGTTTGCGCAGGCAATGCATGGCAACTATTCCGGCTATATATAAAACCAGAACAACGATGTTCACCGGATAGGCAAACAGACTCCAATCTATTTCACCGATTGTAATCTGTAGCAGCCATCCTGTCACCAACAATCCTGCGCCTATCAGGCATCCTTCTTTAAATCCCCACGGTCTGATCCACATATCTCTGTTTTATTTCTGGGCCAGGCGACCGTTAGCTTTCGCTTTTTCCAGCCACGCAGGTACAGTTGTTTTCAAGAATTTCTCTTTAGCAGCTCTTTCCGCATCCATGTCGAGACCAATGTATTGTTGTGCTTTCTCTTTGGTTGAAATATCCGGCATCGGCACATCATCCGTAAAACCATGCTTAGCCAATACTCTTGATACAGCCAGACGAGCCTGCATAGCCTTATCCAGTCCATGTGAAAGGATACGTTGGATTTCCTGCGGAGCATGGAAAGAACCACCGTGAGAAGCCACACCGAAATCCCAACGCCACTGCGCCTGACGGATAAGGGCAAGTACATCTTTCATCTGATCTTCCGTAGCCCCCTTGTCCCATGCAAACTTTGCCTCGATATGAGCCTTAGCGAGTTCCTGTTCTAAACGGTTACGTATTTCGTTAGCCTTACGTTGACGTTCGTACACATTGTTACGCAGTGTTTCTTCACTTTCGCGGTGGCAAGTCTGACAAGTGCGGTCTATCATCGCCAGCGGGCTTTGAATATGGTGATCGCTGAATTTCACACCACCTTCACTCTTATAAGGCATGTGGCAATCTGCACATGACACACCTCTCTGACCGTGAATACCCATCTGACAGATTTCATAATCAGGATGCTGCGCTTTCAATATCGGAGCACGGCTCAGTTTATGAATATAGTCATAGAAACCTTCATTATCATAATAAGCCTCCATATCTTCCACAGTAAAGCCTTTATCCCAAGGGAAAGTCAGGTATTTGCCGTCACCTTTGAAGTAATATTCTACGTGACATTGCGCACATACGAGCGAACGCATTTCCTGTGGAGTAGCCTTTGTAATATCCTTGCCTTGGCGTTGGAACGCTTCAATCAAAGCCGGACGGCTGATATGAAGATTCATCGTTTCCGGATCGTGGCAATCGGAACAACCGATCGGATTCACAATTTCCGCACCCATGGCACCCCACTTATTGTTATAGAAAGAATCAACGCCCAATGCTTCCATCATACGGGGAACATCCGGGCTCTTGCAGGTCCAGCAGGTAGACGGTTGAGGACCGTCGGTAGGATTCACAGGTGCTCCGGTACGAAGCGAAGCCGTGATATCTTCGATAGCATGCATATGTCCGCGCGGAGTGGAATAGTCTTTTGAAAATGCATATCCTGCCCACAGAATAACCATTTCCGGACGTTTTTCCAAAGCATCAACAGCGACATTGCCATTAAACTCGCTTTCAAAATCGGTCTTTGCCGTTTCCGTCCAAGTCTGATATTCGCGGGGAAAATCA
>OGNI01000814.1_pt1 | contig 20469 bp, 17 predicted proteins | sample 1573421 | NCBI WGS metagenome assembly OGNI01 (sample SAMEA2581928, study PRJEB24529) | metagenome | biome: Human gut stool | place: China | collected 2011
AATTTCCCCCTCTATTGCTGTAATGTTGTTCCGCTTTACAGCAGGCCCTGCAGGAAGATCACAACGATCAGCGCCGGCAGAATGAACTGGAAATAGGGCTTCAGCCACTTGGCGAATTTCAGGCCCTTGCCCTTGTTGGCCTCCGCCACATACTTGTCGAAGCCCCAGCCCCACTTGCTGACGCAGAACAGCAGGTACACCAGAGAGCCGATGGGCAGCAGCAGGTTGCTCACGAGGAAGTCCTCGCTGTCCAGCACGTCCTTGCCCAGAATGGGATGGAAATCGCTCCAGATGTTGTAGCCGAACACGCAGGGCAGGCTCAGGAGGGCCAGCAGCACGCCGTTGATGAGCACGGCTTTCTTGCGGCTCCAGCCAAATGTATCCATGCAGATGGCGAGGATATTTTCAAACACCGCCAGCACCGTGGAGAAGCTGGCGAACACCATGAACAGGAAGAACAGCGTGCCCCAGAAGCGACCGCCGGACATGTTCACGAACAGAGGCGGCAGGGTCTGAAAGATCAGCGCGGGGCCTTCACCAGGCGCAACGCCGAAGGTGAAGCAGGCAGGGAAAATGATGGCGCCCGCCATGAGGGCCACGAAGGTATCCAGAATACAGATGCGGACAGCCTCGCCGGGGAGGGTCTGCTCGTCGCTCATGTAACTGCCGAAGATCTCCATGGCGCCGATGCCCAGAGACAGGGTGAAGAACGCCTGATTCATCGCGTCGGTGATGAGGCTGCCGAGACCGTGCTCCCGGATGGTGTCCACGGAGGGCAGCAGGTAGAACTTCATGCCCTCCGCCGCGCCGGAGAGGGTCAGGCTGTGGACCGCCAGCACCACGATCAGTGCCAGCAGGCAGATCATCATGACCTTGGTCACCCGCTCCAGACCCTTCTGAAGGCCGAAGCTGCACACGATCAGGCCGGTGACCACCACCAGCTCCGTGAAGATGGCCATGGAGCCGGGGCTGCCCAGCATGGTGCCGAACATCCCGGAGATCTCGTCGCCGGTCATACCGGCGTGAAAGCCGCCGGTGAGGAATTTGCCGAAATAGTTCACCATCCAGCCGGTGACGGTGGTGTAATACATCATCAGCAGATAGCAGCCCGCCAGACAGAACCAGCCGTGGAGGTGCCACTTGGAGCCGGGCTTTTCCAGATTCTTGTAGGCCAGCACGGCGCTCTTGCGGCCGCCGCGGCCCACCGCCAGTTCCATGGTCATCACGGGGACGCCCAACAGCAGCAGGCACACCAGATAGAACAGGACGAAGTAGCCGCCGCCGTTCTTGCCGGTAATATAGGGGAAGCGCCACACGTTGCCGATGCCGATGGCGCATCCGGCGCTCACCAGCAGGAAGCCCAGCCGGGAGCCGAAGGATTCTCTTTGCATTTCTAAGTACCTCGCTTACACACAACAAATATGCACTTATCTTAGCGGAAAAAATCCCCCTTTACAAGGGGGATTTTTTCATGATAAAATAAGAAAAACTTATTTTGTGTCATGGGAGGGCGTTATGAATCGAAATCAGCTGAAGTATTTCGTGGCCGCGGCGGAGAGCCGCAGCTTCACGAAAGCCGCCGAGCAGTTCTACATTTCCCAGACCGCCATCACCCAGCAGATCCGTCTGCTGGAGGAGACGCTGGGCTGTCCCCTCTTTGACCGGAGCACCCGGCCCGTGAGCCTGACCTCCGCGGGGACCATCTTCCTCCGGGAGGCCAAGGGGATCTTGGAGCGGATGAGCCGGGCGCAGGAGCGGGTCCATGACGCCTCCACCGGTCTCTCCGGCACGCTGCGGGTGGGCTACGTCCGGGGGTACGAGCGCAGCGACCTGTCCGCCCATATCCGCCAATTTCACCAGCAGAACAGCAACGTGCTCATCACCTTTTACCGCTGCTCCACCGACGCGCTGGCGGCGGGGCTGCTGCACCATGAATATGACATCATTTTCACCTGGGACAGTACCAACCTGAAAACCCAGGAGGGCGTGTCCTGCCGCACCGTAGAAAAGGCCCGGCTGGTGGTGGCGCTGTACGCCGGACACCCGCTGGCCCAGCGGCAGCAGCTCCGGCGGCAGGAGCTGCGGGGAGAGACCATCCTCTATATGTCCCCTGACGCCGCCGACGATTCCTACGGCGACGCCTTTTTCATGCAGCTTTACAACGAGGCGGGCTACAAGCCCAACATCCTCTTCCGCTCCGCCGACACGGAGAGCATCCTCATGATGGTCTCCGCCGAGGAAGGCATTTCCATCCTCCCCGCCTACTGCGTGGAAAAGCTCTACAACGCCGACAATCTGGTGTTTGCCCCCCTCATCGGCGAGGGAGAGGTGGAGGAAATCATCGCCGCGTGGCAGACCACCAACCCCAACCCCGCGCTGGCCCGGTTTCTGGCTATGACTCCTCCCCAATGGGAATGAGCCGTCCCGTGTCCGCCCCGACCCGGTGAGAAATGGAGAGCACCGTCCGGTCCGCCGTAGCCCGCTTCAAGGCCCGCAGCACCGCCCGCTCCGTCTCCGCGTCCAGATTGGCGGTGATCTCGTCCAGCAGAAGCAGCTTTGGGTCCGCCGCCACCGCCCGGGCGATGGACAACAGCTGCCACTGTCCCTGAGAGAAAATGTCCGGGGTGCAGGGGGTGTCATAGCCCTGCGGCAGGGCGCCGATGGCCTCCGCCAGTCCCGCCAGCTCCGCGGCCCGGCGGACCTGCCCCTCCGTGATGGTGTCATCATACAGGGTGATCTGGTCCCGGACGGTGCCGGGGACCGGATGGAACCGCTGCTCCACATAGCCGTACAGCGCCCGCCGCTGCGGGCCGGTGAGGGACCGGGGGTCCACGCCCTGGATCCGGACGGTGCCCCGCCGGGGGGTATACAGCCCCAGCACCAACTTGAACACGGTGCTCTTTCCCGCGCCGGTCCGACCGGATAGGGTAGCCAGCTCTCCCTCCCGGATCTCCATATTTAAGTGGTGCAGAACGTTCTGCCCTGCCTCATAGCCGAAGTCCACATCCCGCAGCTCCACCATGGGAGCGGCGGGATTTTCCGTTTCCGGGGCCACTGTCTCCTGCTCTGGCTGGGCCAGAAAGTCATTGATCCGGCGAACGCCCGCCACGGCGGACTGGATGGTCTGGATCTCCATGCCCAGACTTTCCAGAGGAGAGAAGATCTGGCTGATGTAGTTCATCACCGTCACGGCGGTACCGGCGGTCATGCCGAACAGCGTCAGCACCGCCGGGTCTCCGGAGGCGGACAGCAGCATGACCGCGCCCACCACAGCGGCGTTCACCGTGAGGATCACGGGGGAATACAGGGCGTCATAGAAGTTGGTCCCCTCAATGGCCCGGTAGCTCTCCCCCAGTGCGCCGTCATACCGGGTCTCCATGTAGGTCTCCTTGCCCAGCGTCCGGATGGTGCGGAGGTTCCGCACCGTCTCCGGCACATATCCGGAGGCCCGGCTCACCGCCTTCCGGTTTTTCAGCTGATTGTGCAGCATCCGCTTCTGGACGAACCGGGTAAAGCCGAACAGCACCGGCAGCAGCGCCAGCAGCAGATAAAAGCAGCCATAGGACGCGGCAAGGCGGAAGTTCCGCTGTAAGACGAGATAAAGAAGCGCCCCGCCGGTCAGGATGCAGGTGAGCAGCACATTCCCGCCGATCGTCACTCCAGCAAAGACGCACAGCAGCGCCCATAGCTTGACCGGCACCGCAAAGGATGCGTCCGCTCTCATAGAACGCCGGCCTTCTTAAAATGCCTGCGGATCAGCCGGCTGCCCACCATGCAGCCTAAAAAGCCCATCAGTGTCGTGAACAGCAGAATAAAGGCCAGCCAGCCGGGAGAGGTGTAGTAACGCACATAGGAATCGATGTAGCTCTGCTCCATGCCGCTTGCCAGCGCAAAATCGTAGTAGGTGTCCCAGAAGAACCAGATGGGCAGCAGATTGACCCCGTTGTACAGCAGGCTCGCCACCGTCCAGGCGGCGGTCAGCCGTTTCGGCTTTTGGCAGGAGCCTTCCTTCCAGAGAATCGCCTCGCAGAGGATTCCCACGAGAACATAATAAGGAAGCAAGAACCAGTTTCCCATCAGCAGGAAAATCACGCCGAGGATCGTCATATAGATCAGCGTCACAAAACGCTTTCCGATCCGGCTGACCATGAGCATATAGACCGGCGCGCAGAGGAACATGGTGATCCCCACCGACAGCACCATGCTGACAAAGTCGTTGGCCATGCAGACCATATTGACGACGAGCTGGATCACGATCAGCACCGCGGAGAGCAATACCGTTGTAATAACATCCTTAACCGTCCACTTTTTCTTTTCGTCCATAAATCCATTCCTCCGTTTTCTGTTAATTTATACTACTGTTAAGAATCCGAGCATCCATGCAGCTATAATTTGCAATGCAAATAAAACAATCGTAAGTACCGATGCTCTATTTTTTCTCTTTACAACATAGCTGAATCCCGTGAAAATCCCGCAGATGGCCGCTGCAATTCCTATACCTGCTACTATGTTCAGCTCCGTCGAAATAATTGTGTAAAGAGAAAACCAATGAAACATTCCGGCAATCCCCGCCGCACCAAGAATGAGCCCACATATGGGAAGTATAATCCTTTGCCATTGAAAAGAGCTGCGTTTACAAACGATCTTTGAGCCCAATATGATCAAAATGGCAAGCCACAGAACCATCAGCAGGATATAACTTCCCAATGACAGAAAGCTGCCGGCAAAGCCGTTTAGAGGTCCCGCGGGAACATAGTCATGAGCCAGTCGGAACGTCATGCTCGTCACCCTACCGTCCAATACAGAGAAAGCAAGGCTTCTTTCCTCCGGTATCGCCTCGGCACAGTAGAACTGATATTCTCCCACAGGCTCGTACAGTAAATCCTTATCGGAAAGGGGCGTTTTCAGCCGGAGATTTTCTTCTCCCTCTTTTGAGATTTGGATTATTTGCATTCGTGCTTGTATCTTGCCTGCATATGACCATGCGGATCGTGCCGGAAGATAGTCGCCAAATAGCATAGAGAAGTCACGTGACCCTACTTCCTGCTTCGGCGGTCGCGCATCCTGCTCGATGACTGCCTCCATGATGGCGGAGCAGTAATCCGTTTCCATCACATTGGTCAGGATTAGGATTGCACATTCAGCTTCCGGTTCCACCCAAAACTGCGTCTTGAAGCCATAGGTTCCACCCTCATGCCCGAGTATTCCGGGATGATTCGCATACTGCCAGAAGCCATGAGAAAGTCCGGCGTTTGCCCCATAGGAACACCATGTCTCTTTAAACAACCGCTCCTTTGTTTCCGGGCTTTTGAAGAGTCGTGTCTCCTCTCCTGGCGCTTTTGCCAGCCACTCGGCAAACAGAAGCAGGTCTGCGGCTGTGCCATTCATGGCTCCTGCAGGATACATGCGGAGGTGCATCTCATCCTCCCGCCGAAATCCTTTTCCGGTATAAGAATAACCCTTCGCCTTGTGATCAAGGAGTCCATCCACATCCATCCAAAAGGGACCGACAGAGGTATGCGTCATACCCAGAGGCAAAAGAATATGTTCTTTGATATAATCCTTATAGCTTTGGCCGCTGGCTTCCTCCACGATCAACGCTGCAAGTGCCGCGCCGTAATTGGAATAGGCACTGACGGATCCCGGCGGATAGACCTGCTTGGGCTGGTGCGCAGATAGTACTTCTTTGAAGGGGATTTCCTCACTCGCGCTGTAATAGCGCAAATCCAGCAATTCTTCCTCAAATCCTGCCGTATGGTTCATCAGGTGAAGTAAAGTAACCGGCTCAGCGAATCGCAGATTTTTCAAAAAGCCGTCCGGCAGATAGGTGCGGATATCCGTTTCCAGATCGATTTTCCTATCCTCAACAAGCTGCATCACGCTGACCCACACAAAGGTCTTTGATATGGAACCCCATTCAAAAACCGTGGTCTCCGGGTCGATAGCCGTATTGTTCTCTAAATCAGCAAAGCCATACCCCTTCGCAAATACCGTATTGTCATACTCCGAAATTACGACACACGCGCCCGGAACCGTTTTGCCAATATATTTTTCGGAAACAGCGTTTGCGCTTGCCTCATATGCGTCCGGTGTACCGGATGCATATGCAGCAGGAGCGAGGAACACAATCATAATCAGCGCCGCAAGAAAGCATTGGAGGGTCTTGTATCTCATCAGTCTTTCCATAGGGTCATTACTCTATCGTCAGTCTAAAATCACAGCAGTCTCCGCCCTGTCCGAGCGTCTTTGTCCGTCCCCATTTGAGCTTTGGATGCATATGCCCGTAGGCCTCGTCATCCGCGCGGCAAAAGCCGGCCACAATCTCCGGGCAGCCGTATTTCACACAGGTGTCCTGATAGGGGCAGGCCAGCATGTCGAAGCACATTTCCTCTTGCTCTGTTCGTATCCAATTAGCCCGAAAACCGCAGTCCTCTCCAAAGGAGCTTTTTGTCATTTTGGCAAAGAACCTCGGCACCAGCTTATACAGACCCGGTATCTTCATTGCCCCTCGGATTTTTGAACCAACGCCCGCTGCCCGCTTTTCATAATATCTATTCAGAAAAGCCGCCGCTTCCCCACGGGAGATTCCGTTTCCCGTCATGGCGTCAAAGGCGGCGATGGCAGGATAGATGCGTTTCCTCGTATGCATATACATCTTTTTCGGCTCGTCGGCGTTTTCATTTACGATTTCCGCATAACGCCTCCATGCATCTTCTATGATCGCGTCTGTCTTTTCCGCGCCATACTGTTTTTCCATTGCAGATACCGCTCCGGTCAAGTATCTTTTGTCTAACCTTCTATCCATGTGCTTTCCCACCTTTCAGCGTCCAGCCGATTGCCTGGCTGCGCATTCCCACAAAGCGCCTGTACAGGCCGTCTTCGCGCATCAGCTCCTTATGGTTTCCGCGTTGAACGATCCTGCCGTTCTCCAGCACGATGATTTGATCTGCCGTGCGCACGGTGGACAGACGGTGGGCGATCATCAGGATCGTTTTGCCTTTTGTCAGCTCCCGGATGGCCTTTTGCAGCTCCTGCTCGTTTTCGGGATCCACGCTGGCTGTGGCTTCATCCAAAATGACGATGGGTGCGTCCTTCAGAATTGCCCTTGCAATGGAGATTCGCTGCTTTTCTCCGCCGGAGAGGCTGGAGCCTCCTTCGCCGATCTTTGTCTGATAACCGTCGGGCAGCGTCATGATAAAGTCATGGCAGCAGGCTTTCTTTGCGACTGCTATGATTTCATCCTCGCTTGCGTCCGGTCTTCCAAACCGGATATTGTTCTCGACGGTGTCCTCAAAGAGATACACATTCTGAAATACGATGGCGAAATTCTTTAGAAGGCTGCCGCTGGTATATTCCCGCACATCCCGGCCGCCGAGCGTGATCTGTCCTTCCTTCACATCCCAGAAACGGGCAATCAGACCGACCAGCGTGGTTTTTCCGGCGCCGGAGGGACCAACAATGGCGCAGGAGCTTCCCTGGGGTACGCTTAAGCTGATTTGATGTAATACCTCCTTTTCCCCGTATCCAAAGGACATATTCTTCACTTCGATATTGAAATTTTCCGGCACAAGATCAGCCCCGTTTTCGTCCAGGGATGGAATGTCCATGATGTTATCCAGCCGGTCCAGGGAAGCCTCCACCGCGCGGGCAATGGAGGACATACTGCCCGCCACCTCCACGGCGGCATAGATCATGAAGCTGGACACGAGAAGCAGCAGGCACTTCTCCGGTGTGATGCTTCCTCCTGCCAGAAGATAGGGCGCAAAAACCAGAATAGCCGCCCGTGCGAGCTTGAATACCGTCTGATAGAGCGCCGTCATTTTGGAAAACGCCTTTTCAAGCACGATATTTGCCTCTTTGCTTTCCTCAATTGCGGCGTCAACTGCTTTTCCGGTGCGCTCCGCCAGCCCAAACGCCTTGACTACGCCCATGCCCTGCACATATTCCAAAACGGCAGTGACCAGGCCAGCCTGGGCTGCCTGACGGCGGGGCGCGTATTTCCTGCCGACATTGCCGATAAACGAATAGACGATGAGCGCCACAGCAAGTCCGGCCAAAGAGATCAGCCCGATCCGCCACTCATAGATCATAAGCCAAATGCCAATCACGATGGCGTGGATAAACCCGCCCGCCACATTTTCCATAATGGTAACGGACTGCTGCTCCAGATCACCAAGAGTGGTCGTCACCGCCGCAGTGATATCACCGAGCCTGTTTTCATTGAAATAGCCCATAGGAGCCCTTTTCAGGCGTTCGCCGATCTCCATGCGCTTTTCCGACCCGAACGCGAAGCTGCCAAGAGTTCTGGCATTGGCAGAGAGATTGACAAATACAATTCGCCCTACAATGGAAACAATCATGATGCCAAGTGAAATCCAGATTGTGCTTTCAGGCATAACATCGCCGGAAAGCTGCTTCAGGATTCCTGTGAGCACCGTTAGAATGGCCATGATTGGGATCATCTCAAAGAATGAGCTGACAAGGTATGCAAGAAAAGAGCGGATAAGACGCTTCTTCTGTAAGCCCGAGAACAACAAAAGTCTTTGAAACAACCTTATCATCACGCCACCTCCTCTGCGGTATCCTTGCCCTGCATATGGGCTTTCCACAATTCCTTGTATAGATTGCTTGTTTCAAGAAGCTCCTCATGAGTTCCTTCCGCGGCGATATTTCCTTTATCCACGACAAGGATCTTGTCTGCTTTTGTAATGGTAGACAGCCGATGCGCAATGACGATTAAAGTTTTTCCTGCTACAAGCCCTGCAATGGATGCTTGAATAACGGCCTCATTTTCAGGATCGGTAAATGCCGTGGCTTCATCCAGCACCACGATCGGGCTGTTCTTTAGGATTGCCCTTGCAATGGCGATTCGCTGCCTTTCTCCGCCGGAGAGGTGGCTTCCCGCATCGCCCGCCAGCGTATCATAGCCCTCCGGCAGAGCGGCGATGAAATCGTGACAGCTCGCTTTTTTTGCCGCTGCCTCGATCTCTGCGTCTGTGGCCTCCGGTTTTCCGATGCGAATGTTTTCCCGGATAGGCAGGTGGAACAGGAAGTTATCCTGTGATACATATGAGACAAGCTCCATTATCTGAGGGAGAGGAATTTTCCGCACACCCACGCCGCCAATACGGACGCAGCCGCTCTCCGCCTCCCAGAAGGAGGCGATGAGCCGCGCAATGGTAGATTTACCGGAGCCGGAGGGCCCCACAATGGCCGTCATACCGTTTTTTGCGCAGGCAAAGGAAATTCCATGCAAAACCTCCGTCTCTTTGTATCGGAAGGTAACATGATCAAAGGATACGTCGGCGTCCGCAAGGACAGCTCTCTCGGTCGGCCGCACAAGCTCCGATTCACCCAGAAGATTCCCTACCTCTTTTACGGTGGAATCCACCATGGCCAGGCTGTCGGTGTACTGCAATGCCTGAATCAGTGGCTTTACGAGTCCAAGGGCGAGAATGATGCAGGTAATCAGCGTACCCGCTTCGACCCTTCCGTTTATAAAGAGCCAGCTCCCCAAGGGCAGCACGCCCACAAGCGTTGCCGTCAGGATGGAAAGCCCCATCACATAGTAGCCGTTGGTCTGCTTGAACCAGGTCACTTTGGCTGTCTCGTTTTCCGCCACGGCGTCGGCGTATTTTTTATATGAGCTTTCACCCTGATTGAACGTCTTCACCACTTCGATGCCGCCGATGTATTCCACCGTTGCGGCATCCATGTTTTTCCCTGCGGCAAGTACTCTGGCATATCTCTTCTCGTAATCCTTCATCATTCCCATATAGCAGAAGGCGCCCACCGGAATCGTCACAAGAGAGATCAGCGCGAGTCTCCAATCAAGGCTAAAGAGGTAAACGAGTATTAGAACTGGGATTAGGATGTTGGCAGTGAGCTCCGGTACCATATGCGCCAGCGGAAGCTCCAGCTTTTCCACGGTGTCCACGATGATCGTTTTGAATTTCCCGGACGGCGTATCAAGGATCGTTCCCATGGGGACACGGGAGAGCTTCTCTGTTATCGCCATGCGGATATTCCGCAGAATGATAAAGGCAGACTCATGGCTTTTCATTGTAGAAAAAGTTCCGAACCACACCTGCCCGAGATAGCCCGCAAGAGCGATCAATGCCAGAAACGCCAACTTGCTGAAAGCATAGTCTTCGTGGCAGATCATAATGATCCCGCGGGACACCGCGATGTAGGGGATCATGCCGCAAAGCGCCCCCAAAACCGCAAGTACAACGGAGCCGATCAGTTTCCCTTTGCACGGCTTCGCAAAATCCATCAGAATCGTCATCGCCGAGTTTTCTTTTCCCGCCATTATTCCTCACCTCGTAAAAGTCTTACAATCTTTTCTTTCTGCCCACCGGAAAGATCCTTCACGATTTCTCCGTCCCGGATGAACAGTATTCTTGTGCAAATCCGCATCATAAACTCAATATCATGTGTGATGATCAAAAGCACCTTGCCTTGCGTCGCAAGGCTTCGTGTCAAGATGCCAACCTCTTCCATGCTTTTCAGATCCAGTCCGCTGGTAGGTTCATCGAACACCAGCAGCTCCTTGCCGCAGATATCGCTCACCACAACCGCAAGGCGCTGCATCTGCCCGCCGGAAAGAGACAAGGGATGCCGTTCCTTATACGCCAGCAGCTCCACCTTTTCTAATGTGCGGTCAATCTCGTCTTTGTTCGGAGCTTTTATGCCAAGCGCGCATTCCGCCGACACGCTGTCGGTAAAGAGCTGGTGCCCCACATCCTGCATGACCATGTATGCCTTTTTCCGTCTCAACCGCCGGCTCATCGGTTTTCCAGTCCACAAAACAGTACCGGAGCCGTTCTTTTGCAATCCGCAGAGCATTCTGGCGAGGGTCGATTTCCCGGCGCCGTTGACGCCCGCAATGGCGATGATTTCTCCGCGGCTTGCCTGAAAAGAGATATCATTCAATACATTCCGGCCGCCGAGACGGACGCTGATTTTCTGAGCGGAAAGCAATCCATCGGCAGCGATTGTTTTCACACCGCCCGATTCGGATACCGACAGATCCCTGACACGCAGTCCCATTCTGCGAATATCTGCTTCAGGCAGCGCCTTGAACGCTGAAGCCTCCATGTCCGATGCAATCCGGCCATCCTGCATATAAACGACGCGATCCACAATGTCCATCAGATACCAGATGCGGTGCTCTGCGATCAGAATGGTCTTTCCTGATATTTTCGCCCGTTGGATCAAATCAGCCAATTCTCCGATGGCCTTCATGTCGAGATTGGATGATGGCTCGTCAAACACAAGGACATCGGGAGCCGAAGCATACACGCTGGAAAACGCGATCTTCTGCTTCTCGCCGCCGGACAGTTCAAAGATATTTCGACCCCGGAGCTCGCTAAGATGCAGCTCCTCCGTAAGTTCATCTAATCGGGAGCGCAGAGTCTCTCGCGGAATGCCCCGATTTTCAAGCCCAAACACGATCTCGCTGTCTGTATCCGTATTGAAAAACTGCGTTCGAGGATTCTGAAAAACCGTCCCTACCGCATCCGATAGCGCAGCAATCTCTGTCTCCCGGGTATCCATACCGTTTACGTTCACCTGCCCCGAAAGATTGCCGTGGAAGAAATGGGGAATCAGTCCGTTTGCGAGCCGTGTAACTGTTGTTTTTCCACATCCGGATGGTCCGCAAAGCAGCACGCATTCGCCGGACCGGATAATAAGGTTCAAATCAAGGACTCCGCCGTTCCCGCTTTCATCGTATGTAAAAGAGACATTTTGAAACGATATCATAATCAAAACACCCCTTTCATGCCCGCGTATATCATGCCGGCAACGAGCGCCGCGTAAGCAATTACCACCAGCAAATCAGCAAATGAGAACGCGATTTCCTCTATACAGCTTCTTTCACCTGTGTGCTCGATGCCTCTTGTAATCGCTGCCTGCGTAATCTCGTCCGAAATTCTGGAAGCAGAAACAAGCAGGGGAACATAGACATGCTCCATCGTCTGTATGGGATGGCTAATCAGCCCAGCCGCGGACGCTGATATCCCTCGCAGCGCCATGGCATCCCGTATGGAGGCCCACTCTTCTCTCATGGTCGGGAAATAACGGAGCGTAACGGCAAGAGCAATCGTGAGTCCTTTCGACAATCGGAGCTTTGTGATCGCCGCAAGAAATTTACTTACGCTTGTCGTTGCAATCAGAAAGCTGCCCAGCATAAAACAGGGGAGAAGCTTGCGGATATACACTGCAAACATATAGACGATTCCGCCGAAAGTCACGGGCAGCCTCGGTACGATAAAAAGCTGGATCAGCAGAAGCGCGAGAAAAAATGCTGCGTATTTCAGCATCCTTTTCAGATTGCCGGAAACGCTCAGAAGTACAAGCGGAATCCCCGCAAGCACACACTCCACCGCGATGCTTTTATTCATAAAAACGGAAACGCTTGTGACCGCGAGAATCAGAAGCTTCGTCCGTGGGTCGAGTCTCATTTATACGACCCCTGCTTTTTCAAAGTGCTTTTTCATAAGCTTCTTTCCAATCAGTCCGCCGATGATCGCGCAGACGATCGTCCCGATAATCATTGCGGGGATCGCCCACCAGGTAGCCCCAATCGAATGAATCACTCCTTCAAAGGAGGCGAAGTCGCCTTTATTCTTCATAAAAGCATCAAACTGCGCGGGCATGACAAGCATCGGAATATATGCCCCCATCGGCGCAAGCGCCATGACGCAGTAGGCAAGCAGGTTTTTCTTAAAGGATCTGAAATCAGCGGAAGCACAGATAAAATCCGCGATCACGCCGAAAACCAGGAAGAATACGGACATCATCCAGAACATTCCCGTAACAAACAGCAAAATCGCCGCGATTACACCGAGAATGGAGAGAGCTCCCTTCTTCGGTATTTTTGCCACATAGAGCATGAAAACTGTCCCCGTAAAGAGCGCCACGATCATTGGCATAAACGGGAAAGTGACCGGCGTCATCTGCGCAACACCGCCAATCACAAACGCCACCACAGCATAGATGAGCGAAAAGATGCCCACCGATATAAAGTCCCTTGTTTCCAGCTTCTTCGAATCTGTTTTACGCATAATAAACGACCTCCAATTTTATATTGTTTAGTTAGAGTACGCTAACTCATGTGCAAAAAATTAAAGTGATTGTATGATTACTTATTATTCCAGCCGGAGCAAGCCTTCCCAGCCAGAGTTGAAAAACTTTGCAAGCTCCTCAACATACCGCACAGCTTCTTCTTTGGGCATATCATGGACAATCGTCTCACATACCGCCGTAAAATAGGCGCTGGTAATCATGTGGTGAAGCTGCTTTGTCATTTTCCCGGAGAGCTTTCCTCTTTTGCGGAGAAGTGCATAGTATTCCTCTGAGCACTCTACCTCCAGTTCCACAAGCTCCTCCAAAAAATTTGCATAGCGCGTACCTTCCGCCCGGCAGAGGATCAGCTTAAAGGCATCAAAATGGGCGTACATATATTCCACAAAGACGCGCAAATACTCAGTGGACAGCTTCAGGCTGTCCTTCGTCTTTTCCTCGGAGACAAGATCGAAATGGGCGGCCTGTGCGGCTTTGAACTGCTCCAGCAGTCCCTTTGCTGCCTCGCCCACAAGATCTTCAAAAAGCGCGGCCTTATCCGGGTAATAGCCGTAGAAGGCGCCTTTCGTGAAGCCCGCCTCTGCGACGATTTTATTCAAAGATGCATCCTTGAAGCCTTTTTCCAGGAATTCTTTTTTCCCAACTTCGAGGATCTTCATTTGAGTCTCTGTACGTTCCATTGATGCCTCCTGATATACTGGTAGTATATACTGCTGGTATATTATAACCGAGCAGATTGAGTTTGTCAATAGAATATGCCTTTTCGGCTATTTAAGATTTGATGTGGAATTAGGGAAAACAGACACGGTTGCCCTATAAGTGAGCTTTTGCGTTTTCCTCTTACAAATAAGAATACCTTTCATTCATCGACCCGAAACCAGAATATGGGGCGGCGGAATAATACCGCCGCCCCACATCTGTATTGTACCGAGACGATTATTTGTTGTAGGTGCGGAACAGGAAGGTCACGATTTGAGCACGGGTGCAGTCATTATCGGGACCGAACAGCCCGCCGCCGATGCCGGTGGTGATGCCGTTTGCTGCAGCCCATGCCACCGCATCCGCATAGTACGCGTTTTTGGGAACATCGCGGAACTCCGCTGTACCCTCTGCCCTGGTACTTAGCGCACGGTAGAGGAAGGTCACGCTTTGCGCCCTCGTACAGGTAGCATCGGGTGAGAATCTTCCATTGCCCGTGCCAGTCGTGATCCCGTTCTCGACTGCCCAAGCCACCGACCTCGCATAGTAGGCACTTGCGGGTACATCAGAGAAACTGCTGGCATTCTTCGGCTCCGGACTGCCCGCTGCACGCCACAGGAAGGTGACGATCTGCGCGCGGGTGCAGGGAGCGTCGGGTGCGAACAGACCGTTGCCGACGCCGCCGGTGATGCCGTTTTTCGCAGCCCATTTGACGGCCTCATAGTAGTAGGCGTCCGTGGAAACATCCGCAAAGCTCTGTGTTGGAGCTTCCTCAACGAAGCGGGCTCTGACAGTCACATCGCCTGCAGGCATGATGAAGCTGTACTCGCCGCCCCACTTTCTGAGATCGAGTTCGCTGCCCTTCTTGTCCATAACCATAAGCATTTCCAGCTCATAGCCCCTGTCGGGATAGACCATGATGGTTACTGTGGAGCCCTTGGCAGCAGACGAAGGCGAAACGGTAATGCTGCCGTTCATAGTCCTTTCGACCATGATGTTGTAGGCCGGGTTAAAGATGCCTCCGCCCGAGCCGCCGCTGCCACCCGAGCCTCCGCCCGAAGGTGCAGCATACTTCACCCAGCTCACGCCGAAGGGCGACAGACTGGTCACACGGAAGTGCAGGCCATCCGCCTGCTTCGTGTGCGAAACGAGCTCCAGTTCACCGGCACGGGCAGCAGTCGTAAGCATGTGGACTATCGTAAAGGTATCCTTGCTGTCTGTGCCGTTGGGATAAGGAAGCACCACCTCCACACCGCCTGTGGGGAAATTCGCTTCATCGACCTCGACCCAGTTGCCCTCGGCGTTCTTGTATCGCATCGCAATGTCATAGAACGCACGGTTTTCCGCCGTTCCGATCATCATAGCGCCGTCCGATGCTTAGATCTCTTCCATCTGTCAGGCATATTGTCCGGCTGCTGACCCTGCGGATATGGAAGAGGTTTACGATGAAGCTGTTGTGACAGCGGCAGAAGCGATCCTTCGGCAGATACTCCTGCATCTGGCTCAGCGGGCAGAGAATGAATTGTTCGCCATGTGTTGTGTGGAGTACGCTGCCGTGATCCCGGCTTTCAGCGCAGAGGATATCCTCTGCCGGCAGGACAAAGGTCCTGCCGGCCACCCGGAAGGTTACGGTGCGGGGCTGATGATATAACCGCAAATCCGTTTTGATCGCCTGCTCCAGATCTTCCCGGGAAACCGGCTTGAGCAGGTACTGGATGGGGCGGCCGCTGTAGCCGTCCTTGAGAAACTCCGTGGAACCGGTGATAAACAGGATGCTGGTCCTGTCGTCCCGCTCCCGCAGCTCCTGCGCCAGCTTCATGCCGGTCTTGCCGTCCATCAGAATATCCAGACAAAGCAGTGAGAACTCCGCACCCGCTGAAAAAGCTGCCTCCAGTTCCTCGGCTGAAGAATAGGGCGTGACCGTATGCTCTATCTGCAGCTCCGACAGGATCGCCGCGCACTGTGCGCACAAGTCCTCACGGAGATTTTTTTCGTCTTCACAAACCGCCACCCGATACATCCTGCTCACCGCCCTTTCCTTAACGCTCATTATAGCGGATGGCATGGGAATTTGCAATACCGCTGCGCTCCGCCGCCGCACAGCCTTCGGGGTTGAGTTTGCTAAGCACCTATTTATAAATTAAATGTTATTTCCATTACAATCCCGGTTCTATAAAATGCACGGCAGAAGTTTCCCAATATTTTTTAGACACGACTTTCATTACCGTCGAGATTTAGCTGATACATTCGGAATATGACCGGAAAATCTTTTGGCTACCATTGTTCTTCGTAAGAATATTGATATTCCCCGTCCTCCCCGCTCGATCAGCAATGCAGGGACATTCTTCTGAACTGCCCAGCTGTAAAGTCCGTTCCGTGCAGAGGATCGCACACGGTAAGGAACTGTCAATGTCTGAGCTGCTATCAAAGATGTACGGTTGATTGCCGCATCTCCAGACGTGGGAAAGAATACCAACGGGTGAAGCACTTCGTTATAATCCCCCCCGTGAAGGTCTGCCAGAAAGTCAGCTACTGGGTATAGGGCATTCTCCAGTGCCACAGCCAACCGTGCGGAGAGGCTGCCTTTGGCATTTCCGGGAAACGCACGGTTCAGATTGATGCCGTCCTCCGGCACCACCTGCTTCGTACCAGCATAAAAAGCCGTGGGATTTGTTAGAGGCAGAAGAATTACATTGCACGCCAAATCGGCCGGGTTTACCGCCTATCTTCGCAGGGAAGGCACTCCCCAACAAGATTCCGACGGGACGGAATGAGCGACAGGCGAAATCCAGCTCTGGCAATTCAGCTCTGCCTTTGCCTTAAGCTGCGTATTTCTTCCTTTTATAACCTACAACACCAGATGCCCGATAGATGTGTGTTGACTGCATTAGCTTTTTCAATGCCCATGCTGTGATTCTTGGTCTAAGGCCGGTAGAAATCGCCGCTCCCGCATGATATGATAAATTTGGAAAAAGTTTTCCCGTCCGCGCAATGAAAGACGATTTTTGTTGTCTATATAGGTGAAAGGCCTTTACGCAGAGAGAAAGGAGGGCGCAATGAGAGACCATGAGATCATAGAATTGTACTGGGCGCGTAACGAGAGCGCGATTACCGCCACCGCAGAAAAGTACGGTAACTACTGCCATACGATTGCATATAACATACTGCGTAACAAAGAGGACGCGGAGGAATGTGCCAACGATACATACCTCGGCGCATGGAATTCAATTCCGCCGCAGCGTCCGAACCGTTTGTCGATCTACTTAGGGAAAATCACGCGCAACCTCGCTCTGAACCGTTATAAGCGGTATACTGCCGAAAAACGCGGACACGGACAAGTAGTCCTCGCGCTGTCTGAGCTGGAAGCCTGCGTTCCTTCGGAAACGACTGTGGAGCAGACCGTCGAAGAAAATGAGTTGGCTGCCGCCATTGACCGCTTCCTGTATGCAAAGCCCAAGCTGAACCGTAACATTTTTGTCCGCAGATACTATCATCTCTACGCAATACGGGATATTGCGGACGCATACGGAATGAGCGAGAGCAAGGTGACGTCTTTGCTTTTCCGTATGAGAAACGAATTAAGACGATTTCTTGAAAAGGAGGGAATTATGCTATGAAAACCGAAGTTCTTCTTCGTTCGATCGGAAAGATCAATGACGAGCTCATTGCTGACGCAGAGAGCGAAGCAAATACCAAAAGAAAGCCCGGTTGGGCCAAGCTTGGAATAATGGCTGCCTGCCTAGCACTGGTTCTCTGCACCGGCATTGCCACACATGCCATCCGAAACAATGCGACAGCAGGCACCTTCACAATGGATGTCAACCCCAGCGTGGAATATACGATTGCCAAAAGCGGGATCGTTAAGAATGTTCGCTGCTTGAACAGCGATGCGGAAAATGCGCTCAGCGATGTTGCGTTGGGAAAGCAGAGCGTCGAGACCGCTCTAACGCGCACGGTCGCCGCCTACGAGGCCTGCGGATATATGGAAAATGGCGAAGCGACTGTTCTGATCTCTTTTGATTCCCGTCTTGATGCGAATGCCGAACTAAAAGCCTCTCTCTCTGCGGAGATCCGGAAGGCCTTGGAGCAGACCGATGCCGTCGGCACACTGGTTTTCCACTCCGAACTGACGGAAAACGCCGAAGTGGCGAAGATCGCCGAGGAATTCCATGTTTCCCTTGGCCGCGCCGACTGGATCCTTACCGCAGCAAATAAAACCGGGCTGCCCACGGACGAGGTCTCCCGCATGTCGTTGGACGAGCTCCTTAAATTCCAAGAGGTCTCCGGCATTTCTTCTGTCAGTGTATCGAAGTTCATCTCCTTGGAGGAAGCAAAGAAGATTGCACTGAAGGACGCGAAGCTTGATGAACTGGTGCAGAAGATCGTGTTCACCCGAGAGGAGCTGAGCCGCAATCAGGGCAAGCCCTGCTACCTGCTGGAGTTCTACACCGGGACGAATCAATATTTCTACCAAATCGACGCAAAGAGCGGCAGCATTATTTACGCCGGGAAATTTATAACTCTTTCCGAAGCGAAGAAAATCGCTCTGGATGATGCCGGATGCAAGGATAAAGTCAGCTTTACCGAGGAAACCCTTGTGAGCGGCGGCATCAAAACGCCTTACTACCGGCTCGTCTTTGCCGATGCAAAAACACAGTGGACATACCGCATTGATGCGGTGCTGGGCAATGTGTTGGAGAAGCAGCAGAAAGAGATCGTGACAACGGACTTCATCTCTCTGGAGGAGGCAAAGCAGATCGCCCTGAAGGACGCGGGACTTGATGATGCCACGCAAAAGATCGTGTTCACCAGAGAGGAGCTGAGCCGCAATTCCGGCAAGCCCTGCTACATCCTGGAGTTTTACACCGCGAAGAAGCAGTATTCCTACAAGGTGGATGCCAAGGACGGCAGCATCATGGAGGCTTACCACTTCATTCTTCTGGCGGACGCGAAGAAAATCGCACTGGACGATGCCGGGGTCAGCGAAAAAGTCACCTTTACCGAGGAAACGCTGGTTGCCGGCGGCATCAAGTCGCCCTACTATTACTTCGCCTTTGAAAGTGCCTCTGCTCGTTGGACCTACAAAATCGACGCTGTTCTGGGCGTGATTATGGATAAGACCTGCGATAAGATCATTCCCTCTGCACCTGAATTTATCGGCTTGGAGAAGGCAAAGCAGATCGCATTAGATGATGCGGGTCTGGATGAAACAGCACAGAAGATCGTGTTCACCAGAGAGGAGCTGAGCCGCAATTCTGGCAAACCCTGCTATATCTTGGAGTTCTACACGGACAAGTGTGCGTATTCCTACAAGGTCGATGCAGTATCCGGGGATATTATCGGGAAGAAAACCGACTGGTTTTCCCGTCAGGAGTCCGAGACTGTGCCGGAAACATCTCAAAATTCCGATTCCAAGCAGCGCAGGGGAAACTAATCAAAACATGACTCGTTCAAGCCATAGAAAATGGGGACAGGCTATAAATGCTTGTCCCCATTTTGCTAAAAGCTACGGAATTGTAGGTGCTATCTTTGCTGAATACTTAGGCTCAGTATCGGCAGCCGCTTCCAAAAATCCGTTTCTGCTTTTTTATTAGCATTGAGCGTTCAATCCGAGACACTAACGGCACGATGGTTTTAATAGCATTTTATGAACGCAACCTCGATTAAAAATAGGGGTGCCTTTGCAGAACTGGAAACGGACTGGCAAGCAGGGCAAAGCGGTACCCACTTTGCTGCTTGCCGCCGTGCGAACCCTGCCGGCTTCACACTTGGCAAGCAAGGTGGCTTGGAGCCACTTTGCGCTTGTTGGGGAAATATGTCCCCAAGCCCCTTTGAACGATTTTTGCAAAATCGGCTGCGCTCCTGCGGAGCTTTCTTCGCCTGCGGCGCGTCAGAGAATCGCGATGTTATGTGAATATGTCATTGACACATTCTCTGTTTCTGGGTATACTTGAAACAGAAAAGGAGGTGACGCAGACTTGAAAATCATCGGTGAACGGCTCAGGAGCTTGCGCGAAAGCGTCAGGCTCTCGCAGGCAAAGCTGGCAAAGGAATTTGACGTTTCCCAATCCGCCCTTGCCCGTTATGAGATTGCCGATTCCACGCCCTCCCCGGAGGTTTTTCTGAAATACGCCGACTACTTTGACGTGTCGCTGGACTACATTTTCGGCAGGACGGACGACCCCCATGGCATGATCTATAACAACTGCGTGAAGCTCGGCCTGAACAATCCCGAAATGGCGCGGTTCGTGGAAATGTGCTTCGACCCCGGCTCGGCTATGAACGAACGATTGAAGGCAACGCTTGTGCAGATGCTCTCGGAGGTGGAGACGAAATGAAAGCCGTGATCTACGCCCGCTATTCCTCGGACAGCCAGCGAGAGGAATCCATCGAAGGGCAGCTCCGCGAGTGTACGGAGTTTGCCGAACGAAACGGCATCACCATTCTCCGCAGCTATATCGACAGAGCGTTGTCCGCCAGAACCGCAGACAGACCAGAATTTCAAAATATGATAAAGGACAGCGAGCAAAAGCTGTTCGATGTGGTGCTGATATGGAAGCTCGACCGTTTTTCCCGTGACCGCTATGACAGCGCCCACTACAAGCGGATTCTGAAAAAGAACGGCGTGAAGGTAGTATCCGTCAAGGAGAATATCTCCGACGGGCCGGAGGGCATCATCCT
>OGNI01000832.1_pt1 | contig 20148 bp, 10 predicted proteins | sample 1573421 | NCBI WGS metagenome assembly OGNI01 (sample SAMEA2581928, study PRJEB24529) | metagenome | biome: Human gut stool | place: China | collected 2011
AGTCCGACCGTATGTTGGAACTGGCATTCAGTGAACAAAGCCTTGAAGTGCAGCGCGGTGTGGTCATGGAGGAGTTCAAACAGCGTTGTCTGAACCAGCCTTACGGAGATGTGGGACATCTTATCCGTCCGTTGGCTTATGAGGTGCATCCATACCGCTGGCCTACCATCGGGAAGGATTTATCGCACATCGAACAAGCTACACTGGAGGAAGTGAAATCATTCTTTTACCGCTTTTATGCACCTAATAATGCCGTGCTTGCCGTTACCGGAAATATATCATGGGAAGAAGCTGTTCGATTGACAGAAAAATGGTTCGGCCCGATTCCCCGCAGGAATGTGCCTGTGCGACAATTGCCGCAGGAACCCGTACAGACGCAGGAACGCAGACAGGTAGTGAAACGTCCTGTTCCCTTGGATGCGCTGTTTATGGCTTTTCATATGTGTAGTCGCGAGCATTCTGATTACTATGCTTTTGATATTCTTTCAGATATCCTTAGTAACGGACGCTCCAGTCGCTTGAACCGTCGGTTGGTGCAGGAACAGAAATTGTTCTCCGGTATAGATGCTTATATTTCGGGAACGCGTGATGCGGGATTGCTGCATATCAGTGGAAAACCGTCAGCCGGAGTCTCACTGGAACAGGCTGAGGCCGCTGTACGTAAAGAGTTGCAGGAGTTGCAGCAAGTGGCGATAGAAGAACAGGAATTGGAGAAAGTAAAGAATAAGTTTGAATCCACCCAGATATTCGGGAATATCAATTACCTGAATGTAGCTACAAATCTGGCATGGTTCGAACTGACCGGGCAAGCGGAGGATATAGACCGTGAGGTAGAACGGTATCGCGCAGTGACGGCAGAACGTCTGAAGACAGTTGCACAAGAGACTTTTCGTGAGGAAAACTCGGTGGTATTATATTATGAGAAAGATAAATGAATAGATTAATTGCTACATACAAGGGGCATTATAAAGCCCTCTTTTACTTAGGACTTCCCATCGTTATCGGTCAAATGGGGGTCATTGTTCTTGGATTTGCCGATACCTTGATGGTGGGACATCATAGCACGGCCGAGTTGGCTGCCGCTTCTTTCACCAACAATCTTTTTACACTTTGCATTATTTTCAGTACCGGTTTCTCTTATGGACTGACGCCTGTGGTGGGTGAGTTCTACGGTAACCGTCGTTTCATGGAGGCTGGACAAGCTTTGCGCTCAAGTCTGCTTGCCAATGTGTTGGTAGCACTGTTGCTGACGCTTATTATGACTGTCGTCTATTTCTGTGTGGAATACATGGGACAACCCGCGGAACTGATTCCCTTGATAAAACCTTATTTTCTGGTTCTACTTGCATCCCTGGTATTTGTCATGCTGTTCAATGGCTTTAAGCAATTTACGGATGGCATTACTCAAACGCAGACTGCTATGTGGGTGCTTCTTGGTGGAAATGCGCTGAATATTGTCGGCAATTATGTGCTGATTTACGGAAAGTTCGGTTTCCCGGAATGGGGATTGCTCGGTGCGGGTATCAGTACCCTGTTCTCACGCATCGTCATGGTTATTGCTTTTGCATTGATTGTTTTTCGTAGTCGGAGGTTCCTGAGATATAAAGTAGGGTTCTTCCGCTTGGGATGGTCGAAACAGATGTTCAGGAAATTGAATGGACTTGGGTGGCCTGTCGGTTTGCAGATGGGCATGGAGACGGCTTCATTCAGTCTCAGCACGATTATGGTTGGTTGGCTGGGAACTATTGCTTTGGCTTCACATCAGATTATGCTCACTATTTCTCAGTTCACCTTTATGATGTTTTATGGGATGGGGGCGGCGATTGCCGTTCGCGTCAGTAACTTCAAGGGGCAGAACGATATGGTGAATGTCCGCCGTTCGGCATATGCCGGCTATCATCTCATCTTGGCAATGGCGGTGGTGCTTCTGAGTATCGTGTTTCTGTTGCGCAATCAGGTCGGGGGCTGGTTTACGGATAGCGTGGAGGTTTCTGCCATGGTATCTTCTTTGTTCCTTCCATTCCTGGTTTATCAGTTTGGTGACGGACTGCAAATTAGCTTTGCCAATGCCCTGCGTGGTATTGCCGACGTAAAACCGATGATGTTCATTGCATTTATTTCTTATTTTGTTATATCTTTGCCTGTAGGATACTTATGCGGTTTCGTGCTGGGCTGGGGTACGGTCGGTGTATGGATGGCCTTCCCGTTCGGACTGACTAGTGCGGGTATTATGCTCTGGTTGCGTTTCCGCTATAAAACGAAAGATAAATGAATAATGTCTCCAAGAAGAAGATAGCTGCCGGTTATGCTGTCCTGCTGGCAGTCTTGCTTTATTCCCTGTTCTTCGTGCACCGGGAAATGGAGAATCTTATGAGTTCGGATAATAGTGATATTCTGCGTACGGACAGTCTGATAGGGCTTTTGAGAGAGAAGGATGCTAATACCGTCCGCCTGCTGCGTACACTGAGCGAAGCCAATGACAGCATGATTTCAGCCCGTGAAGTGGAACAGATTATTGCCGAACAGGATACTATTATCACCCAACAACGTGTACAACGCCGGGTTATTGCCCGTCGCGATACGGTTGTGACACAACCCAAGAAGAAAAGTTTCTTCCGCCGTTTAGGAGAAGTCTTCGTCCCACCACGCAAAGATTCAGCTGTTCAGGTGCAAACAACCCTTGAAGTTGCTACGGATACTGTACTCGATGCTTATAATCCGGTTGATTCCCTGCACGCGAAGCTGCGCACTGTTGCCCAACAGAAGAGGGCTACCAATAGTGTGATGCAGCGTCGTAAGCGAACTTTGCAACGTCTTGATCATGCACTGAGTGCTCGTATCGACAGTCTTTTGAAAGGATATGAACAGGAAACCCTGATGCGTGCCCGCGAAGAGGCTGAGTATCAGAAAGCTGTTCGGCATCGTTCTGCAACGATTATTTCGGGTATTGCTGCCGGGGCTGTTGTGCTGTCCGTTATCTTTCTTGTCATGATCTGGCGGGATGTCACCCGTAGTAACCGTTATCGGCGTCAATTGGAAGAAGCCAATCGTTTTGCCGAAGAGTTGCTTGCCTCCCGCGAAAAGTTGATGCTTGCCATTACCCACGATTTCAAGGCTCCCTTGGGTTCCATTATGGGATATGCTGACTTGCTCTCCCGGCTCACCGTTGACGGAAGGCAACGCTTCTATCTCGACAACATGAAAACTTCTTCGGAACACCTGCTGAAGCTCGTTACCGACTTGCTCGACTTCCATCGCCTCGACTTGAATAAAGCTGAGATAAATCGTGTTACTTTTCATCCTGCACGCTTGCTGGAAGAAATCTATGTTAGTTTCGAACCACTGACTTCTGCCAAAGGATTGTCTTTGAAGTGTGAGATAGATCCGGAACTGAAAGGAGCTTTTATCAGTGATCCATTGCGCTTACGCCAGATTGTCAATAACCTGCTCTCTAATGCAGTGAAGTTTACTTCAGAGGGCGGCATTACCCTGACCGCCTCTTTTGTGCCGAAAGGCGATTCCGTTTTTCCCGGTAACCATTTGAAACTCTCTGTTATCGATACGGGAAAGGGGATGGATCCTGGTGACCGTGAGCGTATTTTCCAGGAATTCACCCGTCTGCCCGGAGCACAGGGAGAGGAGGGATTCGGACTGGGACTGTCCATTGTTCGTATGCTGGTGCAACTGCTGGAGGGACGTATTGAGGCGGATAGCGTACTCGGAAAGGGGAGCACATTCACGTTACGGGTACCTCTGTATCCGGTGGCATTGGATAATGATACTTCCGCCTTGAATGAACAACCAAGTGAGGACTCACAAACTCAGATACCCGCATTACATATTCTCTTGATTGATGATGACCGCATTCAGCTTACTCTCACTGCCGCCATGCTTGCACAGAGTGGTATTACTTCCGTAACCTGCCTGCAACTGGATGAACTTTTGGAAGCCCTCCGTACTGATACTTTCGATGTGCTGCTGACCGATGTGCAAATGCCTGCCATGAATGGTTTCGATTTGCTGAGGCTGCTGCGTGCTTCGAATATCCCGCAAGCCAAGACAATTCCGGTGATTGCCGTTACCGCCCGTAGTGATATGAAGCGTGAGGAGTTTCTGCAACATGGTTTTGCCGGAAGTCTGCATAAGCCGTTTACGGTGAATGAATTGCTTGCAGAGATTGGTGTGCTGCAAGCAGATATTGCTACTGTTGATGCCGCCCCTTCTTCTACCTTGAATTTTTCCGCCCTTACCGCTTTTTCCGGTGATGATCCGGATGCGGCAAAATCCATACTGGAAAGTTTCGTCACAGAAACACGCCTGAATGTTGACCGCTTGCGACAGGCATTGGAAACAGAAGACACAGATGGCATTGCCGCTATGGGCCATAAGATGCTTCCTTTGTTTACTCTGTTGGGAGCCAATGATCTTGTTACTTTATTGAAAGAGCTTGAAGCCTCACGTGGAGTACCTTTTGATGAAAAAATAAAAGAGAAATCGCTTGCTGCTCTAAACCTGATCGAAGATATACTTGAACAAGCCTTCCTTTTTATTTCGTCTGCTTAAACATCCCTTTCCTCTGCTTGACCGGTAGCTTAAAGTACTGCCTCAGAAAAAGTTTATGTTTATATACGGTTGTTGCCACTTCCATTATCTGATCCCGTAATTTCAGGATAGGTTCCCTATATCTTTCCGGTGCGGTGCGGATGCTATTGATCGCACTATCTGCCCGGTTTATCAATTCCTCAGGGACATCTACCATCGCCTGAATTTCTGCATCCGGTTTCAGGGGCTCAAATGCCTTATTCCGGTAACGGACGAATTCATTGATGGCGTCCGTAGCTTTTCCCTGTAAATCCATTGCCATATTGTAAGCATTCAGAATCTTCTGGTAGCCGGCGATGCGGATGTTGTTACTCGTAAGTTCCAGCATATAATAAACCAAATCATTACTTCGTCCGTTCGATAACATGCGCTGTCTGACACTTACCAGCCTTTCCAGTGTATCCTGCCGTGCATATAGCGCCAATGTATCCGCCCAATAGAACACCGGTACTGAGCGTTGTTCATCTACAACTCCTGTATCAAACTCTTCATAGCTCAGTGGACGTTCGCGGAACTGGAACATCGGATCGAAAGGCATGTGTGTTTTCAGTAATGTATCCGGTAACAGCTTGCAGAAACGATGATTCGGGGAAGGAATGAACTGGTAGTTTTCCACAAATCCAGCGCCCCATGTAGGGTCAAACATATACCATTTCCCACTTACTTTGGCTGCGCACCATTCATGTGGGTCGGGCAGTAAGGCACCGTCCCTGCGGTTATAGCCATCAATAACATAAGCATCCATTCCCGCTTCCTTCACCAGTGCTTTAAAAAGTAACGCATAATCCTGGCAAATACCTTTGCGTTCGGATAGTATTTTTTGTATTTCTTTCGTCTCATCCGCTTCCTCGTTGCGAGAAGTATAGGTTATGTACACATTGTATTTAATATTTCTTGAAACCCAGGTGTAGATGGCGCGTGCCAGTTGGTCGTCTGTGCTGAGATGCTGTTTCAAGTAAGCTACAAGAGAAGAAACGCTCCTTCCGGCAGTTTCGGGTGCTGCAAGTGCCACGGAATCGGGAAACGTAAGGCGTTCAGGCATTATGCTGTCAGAAGATGCTTTTGATACAGCTGAAAATGAAAAAGCCTTATCCTGCGTGGCTATATTACGCCATGCAGAAGACAATTTGCTGAAAGGAAAGAGGAGGCAGAGGGCGAATAGCCACACCGTGAGCCTGTTTGTTGATTGCCGGAACATACTTGTCATATCTATTTGATGGAAGCAAAGGTAGGGGATTTATTGATAAACAGCAAGGATAAATATTGAAAAATATGTGCAAAGGGAAATTTTGTGAGTAGTGTCTCTTTCATGATCTTGAACATGCCCTTGATCATGCCTGAAAACCTTCACTCATATGTACGGTATGACACCGTCTGACTGTCGTTAGTGGGTACGTGAGAAAGTGAAGTAATTTTCAGACGGGCGTTGAATATTGGCAACGACCCTCGCGGTATAAAGTACCGGATAGTGGAATAAATAGCCTTTTTGTCTTCTGCATCAACCAAATGTCGTTGGAATTTGTTTACTTTGTAACGATTTAAACACTGACTATCGATTGACGTCCTAATGAGAAGAAAATGGTTAAAATGGGTAGTGTGGATACTACTTACCCCTATCATATTATTTGCAATATTGATGGTATTGCTTTATATCCCTCCCGTACAGAACCTGATACGGAAGCAAGCTACTGCCATCGCATCCGAGGCAACGGGTATGGATATATCTGTTGAACGCATTGACCTCCGCTTTCCGCTGAACCTTTTGGTACGTGGTGTGCAGGTCATTCAGCCTATACAGGCAGATAAACAAATATTTTCAGCTCCCGGTGACTCTCTTGCCGTGAAACAAACTCTTGATACTTTGCTAACCCTGGAAAGCCTGAACGTGCGCGTGCAGGCATGGCCGTTGATACGTGGACAAGTAGAAGTGGATGAGGTAACCGTGAACGGAGTTTTCCTGAACTCTGCCGATCTGATAGAGGGGATCCGCATACGTGGCGTATTGGGACGTTTCTTCCTTGAAAGCCATGGCATAGACCTGAAGAAAGAGGATGCCGTCATCAATCGTGTGGAATTGAGTGATACTCATATGCTCGTTGTGATGAATGATACTACCACTGCCGAACCGGACACTGCGACTACCGCCCTTAATTGGAAAGTAGCCTTGCACAAGTTGGCACTGAAAAACGTTTCCGTTGATTTGCAAATGCCGTTGGATTCCATGCGTCTTGCTGCCCGTCTGGGCGATGCAGAGGTAGATGATGCGGTTGCTGACTTGGGCGGACAGATGTACGGTCTGAAGAAATTTGAATTGAGCAGTACTACGGTGAACTATGACACGGGCAGCCAGTTGCTCAGTGCCATTAATAGCCTGATAGATACCGGTAGTCTTGCGGCTACTGATAGCACCGGTGTGAAACCTGCTCCCGGATTTGATGCTTCGCACATTGCCTTGCGGGATATTCGTATTGGGGTGGACTCCGTGCTTTATCATGGACGGAATATCAATGCCGTTATCCGGGAATTCTCCATGAATGAGCGTTCCGGTCTGAGCGTCACTTCACTGACGGGAAGGGTATATGCTGATTCCACAGTCATTCAGGTGCCTTCCTTAAAATTACTTACCCCACACAGTGAAATGGATTTCACTGCCCAGACTTATTGGGAACTGGTGGAAATTCCCACCTCCGGACGACTCTCCGCTCGTTTCAATGCCCGCATCGGCAAGCAGGATGTGATGCTCTTTGCAGGTGATTTACCTGATACATTCAAGGATGCATATCCTTTCCGCCCCCTTACTATCCGTGCCGGTACGGAAGGTAACTTTAAGCAGATGCAGATTTCCCGCTTCAACATCGATCTGCCAGGTGCTTTTACCTTGAATGGTGGTGGTGAAATTTGGAATCTTACCGACAGTCTGACGCGCAACGGAAGCATTGACTTCGATATCCGGACACAAAATCTGAATTTCCTTACCGGACTGACAGGCGTCACTCCGGATGGCTCCATAGTAGTGCCAGACAGTATGCATTTGGCAGCACGTCTTGGCATGGATGGACCTAAGTATGATGCTACGCTTAAGTTGAAAGAACGTGAAGGGCTATTGAACTTGTTGGCGCACTATAACACTGCCACTGAAGCTTATCAGGCAGACCTTCATGTGGACGCCTTGCAAGTACACCACTTCTTACCTAAAGATTCTATCTATACCCTTTCGGCTAAGGTTGCCGCTAAAGGAAAAGGATTCGATCCCGCCAACCACCGTACCGTGGCTGCTGTACAAGCTTCTCTCGGCGAATTACAATACGGACACTGGAATATTTCCGGTATTGACCTGACAGCCGGATTGAAATCCGCTCTAGCCACTGTACACATGACGAGCGACAATGCCCTGCTGAAAATGCAGGCGGATGCCGATATGCGCCTTGATCGTAAATACCTGGATGGCAAGGTGGCTATGAATGTGGAGAATGTCGGTTTACATGAGTTAGGAATTTCTCCCAAGCCGTTGAAGCATCCTTTCGCTTTCACTCTCGGTGCCGAAGCACGCCATGACTCTATCAAGATGAGCATGGATGCAGGCGACCTCGACTTCCAGTTCCGTGCCCGCAGCACACTGAAGAAATTGCTGGAACAAGGTACTGCCTTTTCTACGCTTCTTACCAAGCAGATAGAATTGAAGCAACTCGATCATGCAGAATTACGGAAAGCACTGCCTTCAGCCGGTATGCAACTGAAAGCCGGTAAACAGAACCCTGTCAGTTATTTCCTGGCAACTAAGGATATTTCTTTTGATGATTTTGTGTTGCGTTTCGGCACTACCCCCCGACGAGGTATCAATGGGCGTACTGCTATACATGGTTTGCGTATGGACTCCCTGCAACTGGATACTATTTTCTTCGCTATCAGCCAAGATACTGCACGCATGAAGTTGCAGGGTGGTGTCATTAATGGTCCAAAGAACCCGCAGTTTGTCTTCCGCAGTACACTGACGGGTGAAATCCGTAATGAAGATGCCGAACTGACCTTGAATTATGTGGATGCGAAGGGAGATACCGGACTCGATCTGGGTATCAATGCCCGTCCTTTGATAGAGGGCCGGGGTAGGGGTAATGGTATTGCCTTCCGCTTGACACCTGCCGAGCCTATTATCGCTTTCCAGAAGTTCCGCTTTGTAAATAACAGCGACTGGATTTACTTGCATAAGAATATGCGCGTTTATGCCAATGTGGATATGGACAGCGACGATGGACTTTGCTTCCGCATGCAGTCCGACCGTTCCGACACCGTTTCCTTGCAGAATATCAATTTGGAACTCATACGTTTCCGCCTGGATAAACTGAGCGGTATTCTGCCATATATGCCCCGCATCACGGGACTTTTCTCGGCAGAAGCCAACTATATACAGACCGCAACCTCACTGCAAGTTTCCGCTGAGGCCGGTGTGGAAAAGCTGACTTACGAACGCCAGCCGGTAGGTAACATCGGATTGGGTGCCACTTGGCTTCCGGGTGATAAAGGTACACACTATCTGAATGCCTATTTCCGGTCGGGAGATCAGGAGGTAATGACCGCTGATGCCGTCTTGACCCAGAAGAACGGGCGCGATTCGGTTGAAGTCAACACTACTTTTGAGCATTTCCCACTCTCGCTTGCCAATGCTTTCATGCCCGACCAGGTAGTTGCCTTTACCGGTGACATCGACGGCGGACTCTATATCAGCGGTGCCATGGAGAAGCCTAAACTGAGCGGTGACCTCTCATTGGACAGTGTGTCCGTCTATGCCCGTCAGGCAGGTGCACGTTACTGGTTTGACAATCGTCCGTTGAAGATAGAGAATAATCAACTTATCTTTAATAAGTTTGCCATATACACCACCAGCCGGAATCCCTTTACGATAGACGGGAACGTAGACTTCCGCAATATGGAAAATCCGACAGCGAAGTTGAACCTGCGTGCACAGAACTACACTTTGCTTGATGCTCCCCGTACCAAGGAAAGTATGATTTACGGCAAAATCTTTGTAGATTTAAATGCCACTGTACGTGGTCCGCTGGATGGACTGACTATGCGTGGAAACATGAATCTGCTGGGTAACACAGATGTGACCTATGTGTTGACTGACTCTCCTCTGACTGTAGAAGACCGTTTGGGTGAACTTGTCACGTTCACTTCCTTTACGGATACTACTTCGGTGCAGGCAACTGAGGTCCCCACCATGTCGCTCGGCGGTATGGATATGTTGATGTCTGTGCACATCGATGATGCCGTACGTTTGCGTGCTGATCTTAGCCCCGACCGCAGTAGTCGTGTGGAACTGGAAGGTGGAGGTGACCTGAATCTGCAATATACTCCGCAAGGAGATCTCACATTGTCCGGTCGCTATACGTTGATAGGTGGTATGATGAAATATGCCCTGCCCGTTATCCCGTTGAAAGAGTTCCAGTTTGTCAATGGAAGTTATGTGGACTGGACGGGTAATCCGATGAACCCTTCACTCAACCTGACTGCTACGGAACGTGTCCGCGCTTCTGTATCCGATGGCGATGACGGCGGTTCGCGCATGGTGAACTTCGACGTTTCCATCAGCATCAAGAACCGTTTGGAGAACCCTGATTTAAGCTTTAATCTGAGTGCTCCCGATGATGCTACCGTACAGGGCGAACTGGCAGGAATGAGTGCCGATGAACGAAGCAAGCAAGCCATTACCATGCTTGCCACAGGTATGTATCTTTATAACAGCGGAAAAGGTGGTGGCTTAACTATGGGTTCCGCACTGAACAGCGTGCTGCAAAGTCAGATTAATGCGCTGACCGGAAATCTGAAGAACGCTTCTCTCAGTGTCGGCATTGAAGACCGTACCGCTGCTGAAACGGGTGATAAACAGACGGACTATAGTTTCCGCTACTCTCAGCGTTTCTTCAATGATCGTATACAGATTGTAATCGGTGGAAAAGTATCCAGTGGCGCTAATGCAACGAATGACGTGGAATCATTCATCGATAATATTTCTTTGGAATATCGTTTGGACAATAGCGGTACACGCTATGTCCGCGTGTTCCACAACAAAAACTATGAAAGTGTGCTCGATGGTGAGATAACCGAGACAGGTGTCGGCCTTGTGCTTCGCCGTAAGATGGACCGCCTGAGTGAGCTGTTCATATTCAAGAGAAAGAAGAAAGTAGAACCTGTGAGCGAATAGTGTAAAAGAAATAACAATAGCGCAATTTAAAGAATCAAAATGAAGAAACTCGTATACATCCTCCTTGCAACCCTGCTTCTGGCAGCCTGCTCCACTACTAAGCACCTGCCTGAAGGCGAAGTGCTCTACACCGGTCAGAAGCCGATGATTGTAGAGAACCGCTCTGATACCAAGGTAGGCGAGACTGCTATGGAAGAAGTAGAAGCCGCCCTTGCCAAAGCTCCCAATAACTCCCTGCTCGGTAGCTCAGAATACCGCATCCCTTTTCCATTCGGACTGTGGGTGTATAATGGTTTTGCGAAGTACAAAAAAGGTTTTGGTAAGTGGATATTCAATCGCTTTGCCGCCACTCCCGTACTCATATCTTCCGTTAATCCGGACATCCGGCAGAAAGTAGCGACGAATATCCTGCACGATTATGGGTACTTCAATGGCACGGTAAGTTATCAAACTTTCGTTAATCCTAAGGACAGTCTGAAAGCTAAATTGCAATACACGGTCGATATGCGTAACCCGTATTTCATTGATACCGTATATTATCGGGGATTCAATAGTACGACGATGCAGATTATCAACCTTGGCCGCCGGCGCTCCCTGATCAGTCCGGGTGAACAGTTCAATGTTACTGATCTTGATGGTGAACGTACCCGCATCAGCGGTTTGCTGCGTAATATGGGGTATTATTATTTTCGCCCTGACTACCTGACTTACCAGGCCGATACAACTCTCGTTCCCGGTGGGCACGTCAGCCTGCGCATGATCCCTGTTCCCGGTATGCCGAAGGACGCCGAACGCCCTTTCTTTGTAGGTAAAACTAATTTCTACCTCCACGGTCCGCAAGGACAAATGCCCAATGACAGTCTTTACTACAAGACTTTCTGGATACACTATTACGATAAACTGAAGATACGTCCCAATATGCTCCACCGTTGGTTGAACTACCAAGGTTACCAACGGAAACGCCAGGAACTGGACAAGGGAGGTATGCGCCGTCGTCCGGAAAAGCTATATAGCCAATACCGGCAAACCCGTATCCAGGAGCGTCTGGCAAGTGTGGGCATCTTCCGTTATCTGGAGATGCAGTATACACCCCGCGATACGGCACTCGTTTCCGATACGCTGGATGTGAATATCCGTGCCATGTTGGATAAACCGTATGATGCCGAATTGGACTTTAATGTCACCATGAAGAGCAATAACCAGACCGGTCCCGGTGCCGCCTTCACCGTAACGAAGAACAACGTCTTCGGTGGTGGTGAAACCTGGAATGTGAAAGTGAACGGTTCTTATGAATGGCAGACGGGTAAGAACAGCAGCTCGCTGATGAATAGCTACGAGTTGGGCCTATCTTCTGCACTTACCTTCCCACGTATCGTCTTCCCCCGGATGGGTACCAAGGAATATGACTTCCCGGCTTCCACCACCTTCCGTGTCTACATAGACCAGATGAACCGTGCCAAGTACTACAAACTGCTTGCTTTCGGTGGAAACGTCACGTATGACTTTCAGCCTGTGCCTACTCGGAAACATAGTATCACGCCCTTCCAACTGACATTTAATGTGTTGCGCAATCCGACTGCGGCTTTTGAGGAAATACAGGCTCAGAACCCGGCTCTTTACATCAGCCTCCGTAATCAGTTTATTCCCAAGATGGAATATACCTACACCTATGATAACGCTTCTCTTCGCAATGTACGTAATCCCATCTGGTGGCAGACTACATTCGGATCTGCCGGTAATCTGACCTCTTTGATTTATAAGGCATTCGGACAGTCTTTCAGCAAGGAAGACAAGAAATTGCTGGGAGTACCTTTCGCACAATTCCTGAAGCTGAATTCGGAATTCCGCTATCACTACAGGATAGACAAGAACCAGATGATTGCTTCCCGTATTGCAGGAGGAGTAATCTGGTCCTACGGAAATGCAACGACTGCGCCTTATACCGAACAGTTCTATATTGGTGGCGCCAACAGTATCCGTGCCTATTCTGCCCGCAGTATCGGGCCCGGTGGCTATCCACCCGATAAAGAGAAAAAGTATTCCTATATCAACCACGTGGGCGATATCCGTATGGAAGCAAACGTGGAATACCGCTTCCGTATTCTCGGCGACCTGCACGGAGCTATTTTCCTCGATGCAGGTAATGTCTGGTTGATGCGTAAGGATAAAGACCGTCCTGATGGACAGCTGACGTTGAAGAATTTCCCGAAACAGGTTGCTTTGGGTACCGGTGCCGGTCTGCGTTACGACCTGGACTTCCTTGTATTCCGTTTTGACTGGGGAGTGGCATTGCATGATCCGTATGATACAGGTAAGAAGGGATATTATAATATTCCGAAGTTTAAAGATGGCATGGCATGGCATTTTGCTATCGGTTATCCGTTCTAATGGCGGGTTTTGTACGATAGAGCTAAAATATGAACCAATTGTCTACCTTTCTTGACTTTATTTTTTGTAATTTTGCCCCGTAATCAAAACAAGGATACACTAACCTTTTTAAATAATAACTAAGTATGAAACCAACTTTATTCTTATTGGCAGCCGGTATGGGCAGCCGTTATGGTGGCTTGAAACAATTGGACGGATTGGGACCGAATGGCGAAACTATCATGGATTATTCTATTTACGATGCCATCAATGCCGGTTTTGGCAAGCTCGTTTTCGTAATCCGTAAAGATTTTGAACAGGACTTCCGCGACAAGATTATTTCCAAATACGAAGGCCATATTCCCTGCGAACTGGTATTCCAGTCCATAGATGACCTTCCTGAAGGCTTCACCTGCCCCGAAGGCCGTACCAAACCTTGGGGAACCAACCATGCTGTAATGATGGGTGCCGATGTAATAAAGGAACCGTTTGCTGTTATCAATTGCGACGATTTCTACGGTCGTGACTCCTTCCAGGTAATGGGCAAATTCCTTGCAGCCCTTCCCGAAGGCTCCAAAAACGTATATTCCATGGTAGGCTTCCGCATCGGCAATACGTTGAGCGAGAGCGGTACCGTATCCCGTGGTTTGTGCGGAACGGATGCAAACAACTTGTTGACTTCTGTAGTAGAGCGTACCAAGATTCAGCGTATGGACGGCGAGGTGAAGTACATCGATGATAACGGTGAATGGACTGCCACTCCCGAGACGACTCCGGTCAGCATGAACTTCTGGGGCTTTACTCCCGATTACTTTGCTTACAGTGCAGAGTTTTTCAAGAGCTTCCTGAGCGACCCGAAGAATATGGAGAATCTGAAAAGCGAATTCTTCATCCCGCTGATGGTGGATAAGCTGATTAACAATGGCACTGCTACCTGCGAAGTGCTCGATACAACCAGCAAGTGGTTCGGTGTGACTTATCCCGAAGACCGTCAGAGTGTAGTCGACAAGATTCAGGCTTTGGTGGATGCGGGCGAGTATCCTGCGAAGCTGTTCTAAAGTAAGACGGAAGGATAACTTGATTCGCATTAATTTATTTGGGTAAAAGAACAAAAGGACAAATATGGGGAAGGCGTTTGCCAGAGCTATATTTGTTCTTCTGTTTTCTGTTCACGAGGTGTCTGGTGCAAGCATACTGAAATGTTGGAACAGAACCCTGCATTGGGCTCACCGATATTGGAACCTTTGAAATCAGATTACTCCAAGTATGTCCGGAACAGCGTAGGGAATTGGTTAAATGATGCAAGTAAGACGCAATCCGGATTTGTAAGGAAGCTTTGCAGGCGTTGGGAAAGTGAAACGAAAGAGACCAAGTATATCGTTAAGAAAGCGCTGAGGACTGTCGGTAAATGAGTGTCTGTTCCAAGGTATGGGGTGAGTTTTGGGCTTACTGAATCGATGTGCGGGAAAAAGGGCATTATATCCTCAAACATAAATCGTTATAACCAAGTGATGAAACAATTAATTGCATGTTGCGGGTTGGATTGCGAAAATTGCGCCGCCCGTATAGCCACTGTCAATAATGACGATGAGCTGAGAGAGAAAACTGCCAAAGAGTGGAGTGTGCTGAACAATACGCCGGAAATTACGCCGGAAACCATCCATTGTATGGGGTGCCGTGCAGACGGGGTGAAGTTTGCCTATTGCAGCGATTATTGTGCTATCCGCAAATGTGTGTACGAAAAAGGTTTCAATACTTGTGGCGACTGTAAGGAACTGGATACTTGCCAGGTGGTAGGTGCGGTTCTTCAGCATGCGCCCGGTGCAAGGGAAAATCTTTATTAACCGTAAAATCTTTGATTAAATAAAATATTGCGTATCTTTGCAGTATGACAAAGACATTTAAATCGGATTTGGTTTTGTAAACAATCTGTGTTCCCTGCACAGATTGTCCCCCCTTCGTTTACTCTCGGATAACTTCTTTCGAGAGTGTTTTTTTATTGTTATAATTCAAGTTTAATCCGCATATTATGCTGAAGGTATTGTGATACTTTCCGTATATGCAAAATATAGTAAGAAAATGAGTAACGAAAATAAAACTATCCACGATTTCGAACTTAATTTAATCTGTGACTTTTTCTCCAATATGGAACGACAAGGCCCTGGCAGTCCTGAAGCGACGTTGAAGGCATTGAGCTTTGTAGACGGTCTTACCGATGAATCCTTTATTGCCGATATCGGCTGTGGAACGGGTGGCCAGACAATGGTAGTAGCTGGCCATGTGCCGGGGCGGATTACAGGAATTGACCTTTTTCCCGGCTTTATTGATATCTTCAACCGTAATGCAAGGCAGTTAGGCTTGCAGGACAGAGTAAAAGGAATTGTCGGTTCAATGGATGCCCTTCCTTTCGGTGAGGAGGAGCTGGATATGATTTGGTGTGAAGGTGCTATCTATAACATTGGCTTTGAACGTGGCTTGAAGGAGTGGCGTAAGTATCTGAAACCGGGAGGGTATATTGCCGTCTCCGAGAGTTCATGGTTTACGGACGAACGCCCTGCGGAAATCAATGACTTCTGGATGGACGCTTACTCTGAAATGGATACACTTCCCAATCAGGTGACCAAGTTGTACAAGGCGGGTTATCTCCCCGTTGCTACATTCATTCTGCCGGAGAATTGCTGGACAGAGCATTACTTTGCTTCAAAGGTTGCGGCCCAGGAGATTTTCCGTAAGAAATATGCCGGTAATAAAATTGCCGAAGAGTTCAGCTCACTCCAAATGATTGAGGATGAACTATACGGCAAATATAAGGAATTCTACGGTTATGTGTTTTTTATTGCTAAGAAGGTAGATTGATGGCAGACTTCTCTTATTGAGGAATGCGGGTATTCTCATGGCAGAATATCCGCATTTTGTGTTTTGAGTGGATTTTATTGTTTTGAGGATGTGCGGAACTTCTGAGGAGGTATTCCCGTATGACGTTTAAAGAATTTGTTGAAGAAGGCCGCATTATTAAAACCTAGACTCACGGCTATATCCTTTATCGGAGTGTTGGCGGTACAAAGTTGTGCTTTGGCATCCATGATGATAGTATTGTTGATGATTTCCATGGCTGTATGTCCTGATTCCTTTTTGACAAGGCGGCAAAGAGCTGCCGGTCTCATATTCATTTTCAATGCATAATAGGACACTTGATGCTCCCGGACATAGTCTGTGTGTACCAATCGGATAAAAATGCGGTATTGGTTGAAATGCCTGCTGCCCGGAGTCTCTTTTATTCTAGGGCGTTCCGGACAGAGTTCGGATATACCTTGTAACAGATAGGTCAGTAGAGTTTGCAATGAAACTAGACTTGAGGGGCTTTCTGTTCTTTGGTAGAGGTGTGACAAATAGATCATGAACTCGGCATAAAGCTGGAAGTCCGTTTTCGATAGAGGAAAAATATAGTGTTTGCCTATAATGTGAAACTTATCCATCATGACCTTGCCGGCCCCTGAACTCTGGATAAGTTGTTGGGAAAATATGACGACATATATTTCAGCATCGTCTGACGTGTGTAGCAATTGTACGAAGGTCTCGGGAGGAATAACTAGGAGGGTGTTAGCTTCAACCCTGAATTGAGTATGGTTTATGATGGTTTTCAGAACTCCTTTGGTGCATAGAGCGAAGATACTGGCCTTGGTGTGGTATGGCTTTTCCACTAGCGGATTCAGTTCATTGGTTGTGATATGATTGCAGGCAATGAACTCGGCATTTATATTGAATTCGGATATATTCATGTTGGAGATTTTAAGACACAAAAATGGGGGATAATAATGTATAAATGACAGAGATAACAGTTAAAATCAATATTACGCTCAATTTGTCTCTGTTAAATAAGGTAAAGTTGTGAATAATAGAATATATACATGCTAAAACGGAATATTGATTTATAAGGGTTTGTTTGTGGCATAAGCATTTTAGCCCGAACTTTGCTCCTTGTATGATAAAACAATTCTGATGAATCCGAATGTTCCTCAAGAAGTACGTATAATAAATGCCATCTCCGAGCAGTTGTTCAACTCATGGCCCGTCAGCATTATTATGATTGATTTGGAAGATTGTATCTGGCGTCTGAATCAGCAGGTGATGAATGAACTCCATTTGAATGAGTATGTGATAGGGCGGCGTATCACTGACTTATTGGAAGTGGTATGTGATAAAAAGAATGTGTTAGAAGACCTTTTGCTGCAACTTCGGGAGAGGGATGTGCGGATTATTCCCTTAGATATCAATTGCTTTATACGTGAATTGAAGAGTGGTATCAGTTTTCTGATACAAGGTGCTATGGTGGGAATTCATGAAGATGGACAATTGGTGAGGATTGTACTCTATTTCAGGAATGTGTTGGAAGAACGGACACAGAAGCATTTGCTGAATATTGCGCTGAGCCGCACCCAGATATTTCAATGGTCTTTCGACATGGAACATAATCTGATGATTATAGAACCGCGTTATTTTGAATATTTGGGGATTCCTACGCGTGACTATACGCTGACGCCTGAGGAATTCGCATTTCTGATTCATCCGGACGACCGGAAGGGAGTGTTTGATGCTTTGGCTTTACAGTTGCATGGTAATTTGTACGAACGCCCAGTGGAATACCGTCTACGGAGGGGAGACGGCAAGTGGGAGTGGTTTGAGGCGCAATCTACCTATGTGGGGCAATTGACGGATTTGCCGTTCCGTATCATCGGTATTTGCATGAGTACGCAGAAATACAAGGATACGGAGAATAAATTGAACGAGGCTTTGCAGAAAGCGCAACGTAGCGATGAGTTGAAGAGCGTATTTCTTGCTAATATGAGCCACGAGATACGTACGCCACTAAATGCCATTGTGGGCTTCTCTACACTACTGGCTTGTGGGGATGCCGACTTGTCGCGGCAGGAGATTATGGAATTTACGTCTTTGATTGAAAAGAACAGCCAGTTGTTAATGGTGTTGATTTCAGATATTCTGGATTTGTCCAAGATAGAATCGAACACGATGGAATTCCATTTTGAGAAGGTTTCTTTAAATGGCATATTGGAAAGCATTTACAGTGCGCAGAAGATGAATCTTCGGAAAGGAGTGGAGTTACTGCTAGACCTTCCGGACCGGGCGGCAGTTATCTATACAGATCCTACGCGTTTGGGGCAAGTTGTCAACAATCTTATCAATAATGCGGTGAAGTTCACTGCTGAAGGACGCATAACCATAGGGTATAGGCTGAAGGACTTTGCTACATTGGAAGTCTTTGTGGAAGATACGGGAACCGGCATGTCGGAAGAAGTTCTGGCGCACATTTTTGAACGTTTCTATAAGGGAGATGCTTTTGTGCAGGGCACGGGATTGGGATTGGCCATTTGCAGGACTATCGTTGAAAGGTTTCATGGAAAAATAGAAGTGGCTTCAACTCTTGGCAAGGGGAGCCGCTTTGCAATTGTCCTTCCGCAGGAAATGCGGGAGTAGTGTTCTCTTTCTTGGATATTTGATGTAATTATGTGAGCGTATGATATTGTATAACGTTGAAAATCGCTACCTTTGCAGTCTTGAACGATAAATTCATTGACACTATGATATCTGTAGAAGGACTGAAGGTAGAATTTAATGCCACTCCTCTGTTCGAAGACGTCTCTTATGTTATCAATAAGAAAGACCGTATAGCTCTTGTCGGCAAGAATGGTGCCGGTAAGTCCACCATGCTCAAGATATTGGCTGGCATTCAGCAGCCCACTGCCGGCATTGTTGCCGTTCCTCGCGAATGTACTATCGGGTATTTGCCCCAAGTGATGATACTCAGTGACAAGCGCACCGTAATGCAGGAGGCTGAACTTGCCTTCGAGCATATTTTTGAGATGCAGGCGGGCATCGAACGCATGAATCGGCAACTTGCCGAACGTACCGATTACGACAGCGAGGATTACCAGAAACTGATTGACCGCTTCACTCACGAAAACGAACGTTTTCTGATGATGGGCGGCACCAACTACCGTGCCGAAATAGAGCGCACGCTCCAAGGGCTGGGCTTCAGCCGCGAGGACTTTGACCGCTCTACAAGCGAGTTTTCCGGTGGTTGGCGTATGCGTATAGAGCTTGCCAAGCTGTTGCTTCGCCGTCCGGATGTGTTGCTGCTCGACGAGCCTACCAACCACCTTGACATCGAGAGTATCCAGTGGTTGGAGAACTTCCTTTCCACCCGTGCCAATGCGGTGGTGCTTGTCAGCCACGACCGCGCCTTTTTGAACAATGTCACTACGCGTACCATCGAAATAACTTGTGGACGCATTTACGACTATAAAGTGAAATACGATGAGTTCGTGGTGCTTCGCAAGGAGCGCCGGGAGCAGCAACTACGTGCTTACGAGAATCAGCAGAAGCAGATACAAGATACGGAAGATTTCATCGAACGTTTCCGGTACAAAGCTACCAAGGCTGTGCAAGTGCAGAGCCGCATCAAGCAGCTCGAAAAGATAGAGCGCATCGAAGTGGATGAGGAAGACAACTCCTCTTTGCGCCTGAAGTTTGTTTGCAGTAGCCGTAGCGGTAATTATCCCGTTATCTGCGAGGATATGGAGAAATCCTACGGTGGGCACGTTGTTTTCCACGATGTGAATTTGACTATCAACCGAGGAGAGAAGGTTGCTTTTGTCGGTAAGAACGGCGAAGGTAAGTCTACGCTTGTAAAGTGTATTATGGGTGAGATTACGGATTATACCGGTAAGCTTACACTGGGACATAATGTGCAGATTGGATATTTTGCCCAGAACCAGGCACAGCTTTTGGATGAGAGCCTGACTGTATTCGATACGATTGACCGCGTGGCCGTAGGGGATATCCGCCTCAAAATCCGTGATATTCTAGGTGCTTTCATGTTCGGCGGTGAGGCTTCGGATAAAAAGGTGAAGGTGCTCAGCGGTGGAGAGCGTACCCGGCTTGCCATGATAAAACTGCTG
>OGNI01000845.1_pt1 | contig 19920 bp, 15 predicted proteins | sample 1573421 | NCBI WGS metagenome assembly OGNI01 (sample SAMEA2581928, study PRJEB24529) | metagenome | biome: Human gut stool | place: China | collected 2011
CTTTTCAGACTTACAAAGCTATATGCTTAATCCCCCTGGTTTATCGGGTGAGCCCGTTTACATTCAAGAGAAGAACGCTTTTTCGACAAGTGTTGTCGAGGCCGCAACCGCCATCCCCGCTTTCATCGGAATCACAGAGAAGGCTGTTAATGGTTCGGAATCCTTGGCTAACAAACCTTGGAAAATCACCTCAATGACTGAGTTTGTTCAGTACTTTGGAGGTGCACCAAAGCCAGTGTTCAATCTGAGCATAGCCACAGATTCCAACGATGCTTTATATTGCAAAGAAATTGTCGAAGGGCAATACTTTAAGGTGTCAAAGCCTTCTGCCCTTTATACCTTATACTATAACATGGTCATGTTCTTTGCGAATGGAGGTGGAACTTGCTATATTGTATCTGTCGGAACTTATAAAAAGGGAAAAATCGACAATGACAATATAAAATTAGCCTTAGACTCGTTAAAGAAGATTCGTGAGGTTACTTTGATTGTCGTACCAGAGGCTGTTAATACCGCAAAAGAAACCTGCAAGAATATTCAAACGGATGTGATTATGCACTGTGGTGAAATGCAGAATCGTTTTGCAATCTTTGATGTGCATCCAAAGGAAAAAGATGAAGACTCTATGTCGCAACAAATAGAAGACTTCCAAACAGGCATAGGTTCAAATTATCTTTCTTACGGTGCTGCATACTATCCTTATTTGAACACTTCTGTTATAAGTGATAAGGATATTGACGGAACGGTACTCAGATGGGAAACCGCTCCTAAATTGGAATCTGTATTTGGAGAAAACTCTAAACTTCAAAAGTATTTGGATGATTGTTTCAAGATTGAAGAAGGAAAAGAAATCACCGATACAGCGCGCAACAATGCACATAGTGCACTTTTGATAAATTGGGATGAATATAAAAATGCCGCCAATAAGGTTAAGGAATACCTCAATCTACTTCCTCCTTCTGCTGCAATGGCTGGTATCTATGCAATGGTGGACAACACCCGTGGTGTATGGAAAGCTCCAGCAAACGTTTCTCTCAATTATGTAAATAGTCCTACAGAGACTATAAGCGACCTTGAACAGGAAGATCTGAATATGCCAATGAACGGAAAAGCGATTAATGCCATTCGTACATTCCCTGGTGAAGGTATTAAGGTTTGGGGTGCTCGCACACTTGATGGAAATTCACAAGACTGGCGTTACATTAATGTACGTCGCACTATGCTTTTCATCGAGGAATCCGTAAAGAATGCAGCCAAGGCTTATGTGTTTGAGCCAAACGTTTCTAATACATGGCTCAATATGAAGTCTATGATTGGTAGCTTCTTAAATGGTGTATGGAAACAAGGTGGCCTTGCAGGTTCTGTTCCAGAGGATGCATATTCTGTTCAAGTTGGACTTGGAGAAACCATGACGCAAGACGATGTTCTCAACGGAATCATGCGAATTACCGTGTTGGTAGCCATTACTCGTCCAGCAGAATTCATCGAGATTACCTTCCAACAGCAGGTGCAAAAGAGTTAAGGAATGATTTAGTAATTGATTAAAAACAAGATATTATGGCAGAGACTGGTGCAACACAAAGCCAAAACACTTGGCCGGTACCTGAATTTCACTTTAGTGTGGAAATTACCAATGTAGGAGTTATTTCATGCAAAGAGGTTTCAGGGCTTGAGACTGAATTTGACGTAATCGAATATCGTGCAGGCGACTCTCCTGAGTTTACAAAGACGAAGCAGCCTGGTCTGCGCAAGACAAGCGACATTACCCTCAAAAAGGGAATCTTCATGAGTGACACCAAGATGTGGGACTACATTGGACAAGTGAAGATGAATACTATTCAGCGTGAGACCATCACCATCAAGCTACTTGATGAGTCTGGAAATCCTGTCCAAAGCTGGCAAGTTGTAAATGCTTGGCCGAAGAAAATGCAAGTAGAAGGTTTCAAGGCAGAAGGTAACAGCGTGGCAATGGAAACTATGACGCTCGCTCACGAAGGAGTCAAACCTATTTAAATTTAGAAGAAAATGTCAGCAAATACCAACAACTGGGCACTTCCAGTGCTATTCCACTTCAGCGTAGTGTTCAAACTGCCAAGTGGTGATGTCATAGCCTCCTTTAGGACGGTAAGTGGCATAGAACAGGTGTTGGAATTGCAACAACAGACTCAGCAAGGAGACAATGACCTATGGTTGCCAACAGGCGTAAGCCATAGTGACATTGTCCTTGCTCGGGCACTCGAACCTCTCTCTGACAATATCAACACGTGGGTGACTGACTGCATAACCTTCAAGGAAACAAACAAGAAGATAGAGCCATGTACATTGATTATTTCATTGCTTGACGAGCAGAATAATCCGATAAGTTCCTGGGAATGTCTAAGAGCTATCCCATATAAATGGAAACTTGACGATTTGAATGCGGAGAACAGCAGTTTGGCGATAGAAACATTAACACTTAAACACAGTAAACTGAGGAGGATTAAGTAATGCCAATTGTTATCAAGGAAATCAGGGTGAATACAGTGGTGGAGAAAAAAGTCATCACTCACCAAGAAATATCAGAGGAGATTTATCACAAGATAAAGAATGAGATATTAGAAGAACTCGAATGCCATGTAGATGAAAATCCACAGGATAAGAGGAAAAACAATCGCTAACATTTGTAGCTTATGGAACATCTTATCATACAAGCATATTCTGATGACAAGTTCAGAAGCAAGCAAGGTGGACAGATAACGATTTTACTGAATCCTGAAAATATCAAGACAGGAAAGAGAATACGTTACAATAAAGACAAGCAACTGGGAGCGATCGGCAAGAACAACATATTTGATAGATATGACTCAGAAAACCTCTCATTCGATTTTACCATTGACTGTACAGGTGCTGTTGAAGGAACATTACAAAGCGATACTGCTACCGCCAAGGTCAAAGAGATAGAGGACAGCGTATATTGCTACAATAGCGAACTGCACAGACCGTCCTATGTAGAAATCGTTTATGGCTCGGTTATGTTCAAGGGACAGGTCGCCAAGATGAACGTAGATTATTCTTTGTTCAATGGTGCAGGCGATGCACTTAGGGCAAAAGTTGGAATGGAGTTCGTTGGCTATATGGCAAGCGATGAGGAACGCAAGAAATATCCCAAGAACTCTCCTGATATGTCTCGTCTCATAACAGTCAAGGATGGTGATACGCTTGCCAAACTTTGCTACGAGACATACGGTGATTCTACTTTGGTTGCACAAGTGGCAAGATTTAATAATCTCAACGGATTCAGAAACATTCCAGCAGGAACAGAACTTCTGTTTCCACCATTGAGAAAAAGTCAATAATATAACATATAAGGAATATGGCAGACTCTCCATCAAAATACAAGGACAGAATCGTTGCATGGACTATCAATTGCGACGGCAAGGCACTGGACGACTCCTACAAGTTGGTTTATGCCCAAGTACATCTTGCCATCAATCGAATAGGAAAGGCTACATTGAAGTTCTATGCTGGCGATATGGACAAGCAGACTTTTGATGAGACTGATGCCAATTCTTTCAAACCAGGAACTACCATACGCATTGATGTTGGCAACATTGACAAGCAAAACACAATCTTTGAAGGTGTTATACTTGAAATAGGTATAAAAATGGGGCGAAACTCACGCTCCATGATGATAGTGGAATGTAGGGATTATGCTTATCATGCGACACAAGGACGTAAAAATCGGATATTCGAGAAAAAGAAGGATTGGGAAATAATAAAGGACGTTTTGAAAGCATACGGTACAGTAAATGTCGATGCAACTTCCTATCAACATCCCGAAATGGTACAATATTACTGTTCCGATTGGGACTTCGCCTTGTCGAGAGCTGATGCCAATGGATTATTTATATATACAAGAGGAAAAGAAATAAACGTCTTTAAGCCAAAGGTAAGTGGAAAGCCAGTACTGACCGTTACTAATGGCGTTGATTTGATAGACTTCGATGGCGGACTTTCGGGCAGTGAGCAATATGGCAAGTATGAGGCTGTTTCTTGGGATCCTGCCACGCAAAACCAAGTGAGGCAAACTGCATCTGCGCCAACTTTGAACGAACAAGGCGACATCACCATCAAAAAATTGGCTGGAGATGATAGTCAAATATTGCAAACTGATGCCCCTCTCGACAAGAACGCCCTAAAGCAATGGGTTGACAGCCAAGCGTTGAAAGCTGGATTGGCAAGATACCACGGTTCGTTCAGCTTTTATGGAGCTGCCGAAGTCGTTCCTGGATGTATCATAGAGCTAAAGGGATTGGGCAAGCGGTTTAATGGAAAAGTCTATGTGGGTTCTGTGACGCATACGATAGAACGGAATGAATGGATTACAAAGGTAGGCATGGGAGTTCCTGCCAACAACATAACAGACGAAGCAGATGTGATTGCTCCTACCGCCGCAGGATTTTTACCGGGAATGGAAGGGCTTCACATTGCGGTGGTCAAGAAACTTGATGGTGACATATCCAAGGAATGCCGCATACAGGTAGAGCTGCCATGGATGGATGGCGAAAAGAAATTGCTTTGGGCTCGCCTTTCGTCAGTATATGCCACTAATCAGTCGGGAATCTTCTTTCTTCCCGAAATAGGCGACGAGGTGGTTGTGGGATTCATCAACAACAGCCCAAACTACCCGATAGTCCTTGGAGGGATGTATGGAAGCAAACACACTCCTCCATTTGGATATGAGGCAAAAAACAATATAAAGGCGATTGTGACTCGTTCAAAGATGTCTGTTGAGTTTGACGAGGAAAAGAAAATCATAACAATTCAAACGCCTGCAAAGAATACGATTGTGATAAGTGACGAGGGAAAATCCATCTCTGTTACAGACCAAAACAAAAACAAAATGGTCATGGACAGTAATGGTATAGAACTTAGCTCTTCAAAAAATATAAAGCTGACAGCAAAAGGTAATATTGCACTGAATGCAACCGGAAAAGTCAGTATAGATGCAAAATCGGATGTCGATATAAATGGAACAAACGTAAAAGTTACAGCCAAAGTCGGTGCGAAGGTCAAAGGCAATGCTACGGCGGAACTTTCAGCTTCTGGTCAGACCACTGTCAAAGGCGCAATGGTAATGATAAACTGATAAAGATATGCCAAATGCTGCAAGATTAACAGATATGCACACCTGTCCGATGCAGACACCAGGACTTCCTCCTGTTCCGCATGTAGGCGGTCCGATTATTGGACCAGGAGTGCCAACGGTACTGATAGGAAAACTTCCTGCAGCCGTTATGGGCGACATGGCTACTTGCGTTGGGCCGCCCGACACTATTATTAAAGGTTCAACAACAGTGATGATAGGTGGTAAACCTGCTGCAAGGATGGGCGATACAACAGCACATGGGGGTAGCATCATCATGGGTTGTCCTACAGTTATCATAGGTGGTTAGAAATGATTAAATGGATACGAGATATGACAGATACAAAAACGTTCTTAGGAATAGCATGGAACTATCCTCCACGCTTTCAAGGTGGCGGAAGTTCGCAACCCACTGAGATGGTTGCAAACGAGGCTAATATTCAGCAAAGCATTATGACCTTGTTGAGTACAATGCCTGGAGAAAGAGTACATCGTTATGAGTATGGTTGTCCTATTAGGGAATACGCCTTTGAAATGATGACGGCATCCACAAGAACGATGTTACGAGACCGAATAGAACAGTCGATAATTCTGTTTGAGCCAAGAGTGATAGTCAATCGGATTGATTTCGAGGAGAAACAAGACGAGGGGAAAATGAATATCCTCATAGACTATACAATAAGGCAGACGAATCGACGAACCAATATGGTTTATCCATTCTATTTTGTAGAGGGAACAGATTTAGTAAACTTATAAAAACAAGATATTATGAGCATAAGAAAAATTATCTATACAGCAATGGCTCTTGTTACTATGGGCTTTACAGCATGTACGCAAAATGAAGATATGGCTCCTACGCTGAAAGGGCAGGAAATCAATGCCACTTTCTCTGTTGGAGGTATGCAGACTCGTGTCAATACATTGGGAGACGGTAAAAATTGGGAGGATAAAGATAAGCTGAAAGTAAGTATATTTACGGATTATGATCCTGGTAGTACGACTGTTCTTTCTTTTAATAGTGCAACAAACGAATGGTCTCGTACAGGAAGTTTTCGTTGGTTAACAGGCTACGATCAACATACTATTTTGGCTGTATATCCATCTGACACGGATTTTGGGAAAAATAATCTACAGTATGATTTACAAACAGACCAAAGCAGCGAAGGTAATTTGAAAAACGCTGATCTCATAACTGGATATTGGTACGATGTTCCTCGGTACGATTTAAGAATTCCTATGCAGCATCGCATGTCGCTGGTTACAATTTTCTATGAAATTGGTGCATACGATTATCCTAATAAGGATATAAGTAACCTACGGATTTGTTCGCCATGCAATGGGGCTAGCTTTAGAAGAAGATCAAACAATGATTGGATAATGGACACTTCTAATTATAAAGAGCCAACGTTGGTATATGCATGCCAGACAGGAGATGATGGAGGAAAGTCTTTCTCTGCAATCATAGTACCAGGCTCGTTAGACACAAGTGCTGATTTTTTGAAGTTTACTTTAGACGGGCAAGATTATACCGTCAAGTTAAAGCAAAAAACAGATTTTTTGGAAGGGCATCGTTACATCTATAGTCTCAAAAAAATAGGAAGAGACAAAGTGGAACTCGCAGTCCGCAATCAAGGTGTTCTGCCTGGTTGGGAAAATGAAGAAGAACTATAACAAATAAAAGGAGAATATAATTATGCGTAAGATTATCCAATACATGATGATGGCATTGATTGCTGTTGTTTTGGCATCATGTGCTAATGATATAAGCGAAGAATCTACACCAACTGTTAAAAGTAATATACGGTTTGTTGTAGATGACTTTCCTATGTTTGAGAAACCTTCTACCCGAACTATCGGCGAAGAAGACAAGGGTAAGACAGCATGGGCTGTTGGAGACGAAATCTGTGTAAAGTTAGAATCTAAAGAGTTAGGAACCCAGACTGCAACTTTAAAATATAATGGAGTAAAGTTTGAAATTCAAGATGGTAACTCATTGTGCTATCTTGAGGGGGAACCTGTGACGGCTTATGCTTACTATGCTCCAAATCGTAGATGGAGAAATGGTTCTCTTGACTTTAAGGATATCTTTGGCAATCCCAATGGAACTGCAGAGTTCCTCGAAGCAACTTGCACTGTTCATTATGGCGATAATAATTATGTGGATATATCATTTGCCAATGCAACACGCAATTATTCACGCCTCCGTATAGCAACCATTCCTAAAACAGAAATAAAGGTGGATGCCGATAACTTTGCTCCAACAGACAATCCTAATCGTTTATACATGACATATACCCTTACTTCTGACGAAAAGGGGAATGCCTATTTGTATGGAACTTTCGATAATAATTCCATCGTTACTGTGAAATATAGAGAAGCAACTTTGGCAACTCATACATTCTTGCAAAAAACAGAAAATGCTAAGAGTTATGCTCTGGATGCTACTGTCATTTCGGCAAATAGTGCAGAAGAAATAAAGTCAGCTATCAAGCAAGAAGTAGCAAATGGCAAGACTGCTATAATACTTAACCTCGCTTCTGATGCTGGCGATAATGAGTTTAATGCTATCCGCGAAGCTTTTGAGAAGGTGAAATCTGGCACTATAGATCTCACTCTAATAGGATGCAAGGAAATTCCTGCAGATGGTTTGAACAACCAATCAGGAGGACTAGAGGCATTAAAGTCTATTACTTTGCCTGATGTGACAAAAATTGGAAAGTATGCCTTACTCTTCTGTGTGGATTTGGAAGAAATTTGTGCTCCGAATGTTTCTGCTATAGATGAAGGTGCATTTGCAGAATGTTACCATTTGAGAAAAGTAACTTTGGGAGAACTCACGGATGTAAAAGGTGACTATGAACACGGGGATGGAATTTTTGGCTTGGATTCTCATTCTATAGAAAATATAGATTTAGAGTTGTCTGAAAAACAGAGAATAATGACCAAGCAACTAATTGATGGTCGTTATTGTTGGACTCCAACTGAAGTGCCCTATCAGATGAGTAATGACCATACAAACAGATCTTTCCTTGGAATGACATTCAATTCTATAACATGTGGGATGAAGTTTCAGTAAGAGTTCCTATGCTGTAGAGGAAAATAAGTTCTATGATAGATACGAATTTGAGAAATAGTTTTAGTAATAACTTGTAAAAATGTATTAGTATGTATACAACTATACGACATGGTAATATCTCTAGAGTTTTTCATACACATAAGCCTACCGATAAGTTATCTATGTCTAGAGGATCTTTAGATGGACATCGTACAAGGGTAGATTGGAAAACAAATACAATAGAAGGAAATACTGTAGGGGTAAAAATGAAGGCCCTTATCGGTCCTGAGCATCAGCAAGGTGGTCCTCCTAAAGCCAGCGCCCTAAGCAAATTGATGAGTAAATTAGTAACAAAGCCAAACCTTCCGAGTAAGAATAAATATATAAAAGGGCATTTGCTGAATGATAACATTGGAGGACCTGGGGAATATTTTAATTTATTCCCTATAACTGCAGATGCAAATAGAAGGCACGAAAATAGTATTGAGCACTATGTCAAAAAATGGGTTAATATAGACAAACATTGGGTGGATTATGAAGTAAATGTAGTAGGTATAGACTATAAACTTAATGGCCATAAGAGTGAAAACTATGTAAACTGTACTTTTGCTTGTCAGGCTAATATTCTTTTGCCTATCTCTAATAATAAATTTGAAAGAACAGGGCATGTGGTACGCTCTTGGATTCCCTCTAGATATGAACAAGTTCGTTTGCCTATTCGTTTTTTGAAAGTTAAACCTTTTGTAGATAATATGAGTGATGAAAGAAGATATTATATCCCCAAATTGTCAAAAGCAAAAAAATATAAACTATAGTGATTAGAAGTTCTTGAATTGTATTATATTTCGAAGTAATACAAAATAGGTAAATTACTTATTTATTAATAATAAATATGAATCATATTTAAATATTTAAGACAATGGGGGTAGTCTATGAATTTAAAGAGAATTCATCAAGCATGTTTGAAGTTGACAGAACTCAACTTCAATCCTTTTATGCGCTTGAAAGTGATTGGCATGAGATATTTCATTGGATAATGTCAACTGATGACGATTTATATCCCGTTGACAACAATAAAGACCACAATCGAAACGTTTCTGCCTTATGGCACAATCATGTCCTTACAGTTCTGTTGGATATTCGCCATAAAAATTTAAAAGAGTATGCTGTTTCGTTCGCCAATGGTTGCGGTACAACATTGCAGAATGAATATACAGAAGACCTACGAAACAAGATAGAGGGATGGATTGGTAGATTATCTATCTATTTGAGCAACGCCTATACAGAAGGTATGCCAACACCTGCTGTTCATATTGCCGAAAGTATAAAAGAGCAACTTGAAAAGTCTCTCCCGATAGCAAATTCATCTTCTCGTAGGCGTAACTTCATACAAAGAATGTTAGACGAGAATAATCGTCCCTATTTCTCGATGCTCGGTGTTGTTGCGGATATTCAGTCGAAGTTCGATTTTTATATTGACCAGTTAGAGAATAGCGGTGATATGGATGCTGCCCAAGCACTGCTTCTCACTTTTGTACGAAACTACTGCCGCATTGTGAAACGGTTTAATCATAAGTTTGCGGAATTACCAAGTTTCTATCTCCATGAGATATTAAAGGCGACACCGAAAGATGCTATTCAAGATAGTACATACGTTATCTTGCATCCAAATACGGAGATGGTAAACAAGATGTTTTCACTTCCAATGGGTACACGTTTTGTTGCAGGCGAAAGCACGGAAGGAAATACGCTGTATTATTCTCTTGCAGAAAAAGCATACGTTGTTCCAACCATACTCGAATCTGCACATACTATGTTTCTACAAGGAACAAGAGTAATCACTGCTCCTATAGCCATTGAAGGTAAGGATAATGGCGTGCTCTTCAAAAACAACAATCCTGCCAACAAGCAGCAAGAGTTAGGTTGGGCTATTGCCTCTCCTATGCTATTACTTGCTGAGGGAACACGAAATGTGTCTCTTCGCTTTATGATGGCAGGAAGAGTGGATTTGGCGCAATCGGTTGCAGACAACACCACATTTCGTTTGTTTACAAGCAATGAGGATGGTTGGACAGAGAGAGAACTTTCTGTTGTTTACAATAAGCAAGAAGAATGTCTGTTGTTTACATTTACAATAGCAGATGGAGATAATCCTCTTTCTGTTTGTAACAAAGACATTCATGGTATAGATACGGCATATCCTACAGTGCGCATACTCGTCAATGATTTGCCTATCAACGTTACAGAAATGGCAAGTGTCCTGTTTAGGGATATTCAAATAAAGGTAGAGGTTTCAGACATCCGTACTTTTAGCCTGTATAGTGAAGTTGGTGAAATGGACTCTACACAACCATTCTATCCGTTTGGTACAACAGGCGAAAAAGGTTCGTGGTTCATTTTCGGTAATGAAGAACTGGCAGTGAAGAAAATTCAGAGCGTGGTTCTGAAAGGAACATGGAATAAAATACCTGATGGTGGCTACACCTTATTATATAAAGACTATGACTTAGAGCAGCCTATAAAAAATGGCAGTTTTAAGGCTATCTGCGAGTGGCAGGAAAATAGTCAATGGAATGTTTGCGGCAACTCCCCTATTCAACTGTTTGAAACTGACAAGAACAGAAATGTCAAAGAAGATGTGGAGTTGACTTTAAATATTGCCGACAATTCACTATTGGGGACAAACAACTCGTATGCTTATACCAAAAAGGCAAATGGATTCTACCGCATACGGTTGAGTGAGCCAAGTATAGGCTTTGGTATGGATGTGTATCGCAAGCAATTTGCAGAGGTCATGGTATATAACAGCAAGGCTAAGGAAAGAAATCAGAAACCTGTACCAAACATGCCTATAATGCCGATGCTTGCAGATACAACATTGTCTTATACGGCAGCAGATTGTTTAGGTGAAAAAGGTATATTATATAGAATCAATGATACCAATGGATATGAGAAAGTTGTGTTGGAAAATAGCAATATACCATTACTTCCAGACCTTGGCAAACATTACGTATATCTCAATCTTACAGAAATAGACCATGTTAAGCAAATTAGGTTCTATTTCAATCTGCGGTATGCGAAATATGGTAGTCGTATAGGTTCTGTCAAAGATAGTGCTGCATCCGTTATAGAGTATAGTAATTGTGGTGAAAGCCAATGGAAACGTTTCCCATCGGAGTGCATCTTGCAAGAAGCCACAAACGGATTGACACGTAGTGGATTCATGGTGCTAAACACTTATGACAACACTAACAAATGCCTGTTTACAAGTAACGAGGTTTGGATTAGAATTGGTTTTGAAAATGATGTAGCTCCCAACAATATCATTGTTGATGGCATCTATCTGAACTGTTTCAAGGTGCAATGTGAAAATGGTGATGGTAGGCAGCTAACAGCGGATTCAATATCTGCCTTGACTATTGAAGATCCAAGGGTGTTGGAAGTAAGTCAACCTATGGATGGCTTTGGTGGAAAACTTGCCGAGGATGAAAAAACGATGTCAATAAGAACCACTACTCGCATATCAACCCGCAATCGTGCCTTGAATGGCTGTGATTATGAGAAAATGATATTAGAGCGGTTTGATGACATCGAAAAAGTTTGTTGCATACCTGTGGCTAAAGATAGCAGTGATGTCCGTATAGTTGTGTTCCCTCATCCCGAGAAGCGTGTGTTGCCACAGTTACCAAATTGGAAATTGGCAGAGATAGAACAATATATAAAGAGTTTTGTTTCACCTTTTGCTAAGATCCGAGTGGTTAACCCTACATACGAGACGATAACAATCAACATGACGGCTATATTAAAGAAAGATGGTGATGCAGATGAAGCGCGGAGGAGACTATACAGACGTATCTACAATTTCTTTGTGCCGTGGTTCGTCAAGGCGCAACTACCAGAACTCGGCAAACGCTACTCGTATGAGGAACTGAAAGCATGGTTGGTGAATGACGAAGGTATAGAGCGTTGTGTCTCTTTAACGATCGAAGGAGGACACAATAAGCCATCTTATGATGCCAAGGGTAAACTCGAAGATGTGTATTACCTCAGTAGTACTGAAAGCGGTATCCTTTATCCCAAGGATATAAATATCACAATCACCGATGTTGGTGAAGGAATTGAAGATTCAAGTATTGGTACAAACTTTATAATTGGTTAGAGTATGAGCGACAACAAGAAAAATAGAGAAGAACTAAAGAACTATTTCCGCAAGGGAAATGTTCCGACAGAAGAGCATTTTGCGCTTCTGATAGATTCTGTGGTCAACATCGTAGATGACAAACCGTTGTTTGCTACTGATATGCCAGAGAATGAATCTCTAAAAGAAGATAATACAGAAGAGAGGATAAAGCCTGAGCAAGCAAGTGAAACTTCGGTTGATGCGTACTTGACTATACCGGCAGATGGCGATTGGTATCAATTACCTGTAGAGTCCGCTGTAGATAAAGAAATTGATGGCTGCAGAATCTATCGAGTTTATGCTTCATGTTACAATAAACGAGATGATTCCTATGACCTGTGCGTGGCGACAGCCTCACATTGTAGTGGTAATGATAGAAAAATCCTATCACCACAAAAACATTGGTGGGGATGGTCGGGAAACATCAAGATACGTTGGTATTATAAAGATGACCAACTATTTCTGCAAATGCGAAGTAAAGGAGATAAAAAAGGAGTGAAGGACATAGCGTATCGAATAGAGAAAACTTGGAACTTCACAAATAGTGTATAACCCATAAACTATACGACAATGAGCGACAATGGTATATATATTAGCAGGCAGTCAGAAGATGAACTCTATGCCGAATTGCAAAAGAGAACCATTCAAGAAATACAAGGACTATCTGGGGATGTGTGGACTGACTTCAATCCACATGACCCAGGTGTGACCATTGCAGATGTGGCCAATTATGCCTTGACCGAATTGTCGTATAAGCTTAGTTTTAAACTGGAAGACTATCTTTCAGACACTAATGGCAAATATTCCATTCAAAAGTATGGTTTGTTTCCAGACAATGAAGTATATCCTACCTCACCTGTAACTACGGATGATTATCGTAAGTTGATTCTTGCACATTTCCCTGCTGTGGAAAATGTTGGTATTGAAACAGACTGTGAGCATGGAATATATCATGTCCGTTTACGTTTGTCTCCATTTTTCAAAGGTACTGACATTACTAAACGAGTAAGATGTTTTTTCCACAAACATCGTAACTTATGTGAAAACATAGGTGAAGTGAGTATCGTTGAGCCTCAAAACTTATTATTTAGTGCTGATATAGAACTTGAAACAGACGTGGATGCCATCGACGTATTGGTGCAGATTTTCCATACTGCCATGTCCTATATTGCTGGGGCAGTGAAAATAGAGGCAAAACCACAAGATGATTTCGCTGTACTAAGTCCTGATGAGTGGTATGACGGAACCGTTGAGGATGTCCGTGTCAGTATTCCAACGCAAAAGAAAACTGAAACGGAACTGTATCACATATTGATGGACATTAAGGGAGTTAAAAACTTCAAGACCTGTTATTTCTATGAAGATACTCCAGACGGAATCTGTGAATACCGTAGGAAAAATGATTTTAAGGGAATTTATAAGTTGGAAATTCCCAACGACCTTAGTCTCATAAAGGTTAGAGTGGGTAATGAAACGGTTGCAATAGATTTCAACCGTTTCAAGGAGAAGTTACGTGCTTTCTATTTTACGAAGAGTACATCAAGAATGCGTTTCTACTTACAGGAACACAAAACTAAAGATGGAAGTTGGGAGAACTGCCCAACAGAAATCTTGCGTGAAGCTACATACAGAAACGTATATGAGCATTATCCTCTGGAAAATGACCTTCCACGTTGTTACAAAACAAGCGAAAAGGACTTCACTAAAAATATGACCAATGAAGAAAAAGAGGATATAAAGAACTTTGGTAGTTATCTTGCTTTGTTCGATAAAGTCATTGAAAGAGGTTTAGGAGAATTAGATAGCGTGAAGACTTTGTTGTCCTTGCGTGAGGATGGTGTGAACACAAAAATGAAACTACGCTATCTTGATTTTCTTGACAACCTGTATGGTGTAGATAGCGAACAAAAGTGGCAATACGAGTTTGGCAGTTATGGTGAGATGGAGACAGAGATGATACGTCGCAGAATGAAATTCTTGCAAGCATTGCCAATTCTGACTCGTGACCGTTTCAAGGCTATGGATATAATGGATGAACGGTCAGTAAAAAATGTTGCTGTCATAAAGCAATATGTATCACTTCTTCTTGGATTTCGGAATAACGAGCAAGTGTCCGTTGGTAATGTGTTGCCAAGCCATAATCTAATCATTATGGGGGAAAGTAGTAAAGGTAAGCATTTTAGAGACAAGCTCAACTCTATGCTGATAGATGAGAAGATGCTTGATGAAGAGTCGGTTATGCCTATCATTTCAAACAAGGCTCCATCTACAGAAAAAGAAAAGCAGTTGAGATATAAATATATACGTAAGAATCTACCGATATTCAACACGAATTTCATCAGTGGTGGATTATTCCGTAATGGAATCAATCTCAACAATTACAAGATAGTGGAACTTGAGCGTGAGTATTTATTGGTGTTCCGCAATGAGGAAGATGGTGAATGGATGAACCTTGGACGTTCAGAAGACAAGGAAAAACTGAATGGCTGGGCGAATACACTATGTCGCTATTTACAAGAATTGAATAATCTTTGCGAGGCGATGTATGTGATAGAAAAAAATCTTTTCATTCCCTCAGAACCATTTACGGTGACTATAGTCTTTACAGGTTGGACAGCAAGGACTCATTCTCCTCAATTCCGAAACAAATGCTTGCAATTGGTTCGTTCCTTACTTCCTGCACACCTAAAGATGGAGGCTTATTGGTTAGGAGCGCAACAAATGCAGTATTTTGAAGAGTGTTACCATTTGTGGCGTGACGGACTTGATGGGAGCAACACCTCTGAAGTTCAGAAAGGCTATCAAAGTTACATGATGAAAATACTGACTACAGACTTTACTGTTGGGGGCAATATCGAAGAAGATACAGATAAAAATAAAGGAGATACATAATGATTCATGTAGGCAAAATATCATTCCATTTCAAGATGGCGGATGAGCAATTCGCTAAAGGACTTTATGCGAATTGGAATGAGTTTTGCCAATCTTGTTTTACAAAAATATTAGAGGAATGTCTTGGTAAATATGATAAAAAAGATTCGTATATAGAGGTTGATACTCTAAACCTAAACATTGGCTCTATTGAGCAAAAGAACTTCTATTCTGAGTTTCCTAAGCGTTTGCGTACAGAACTGGAAAGGATAATACTGTCATTTTCTTTAAATGATAATCCTTCTTCTGTCCAGAGGAAACGTTTGGACAATCTGATTCATTACTTAAAATATGGATTCTGTCTTCCAGAATGGAGTATGCATGATTTTGACCTTTTTGAAGATCTTATGCTTTTCAAAAATGAAGAATCAGTATTTGGATTATGCTTTAGCGCATCCTATTGTTTTGAGCGGTTAACAAGACAGCTTGACAAGTGGCAGTTAAATATATTACTTACTCATTGGTTTGTCGGAAAAGATAGTGAACACAATCAAAATATAGTAGTTTGGACTATTCAGAATTTTGATTGTATGCGTTTTCTGCAGGGATATGTTACGGACAATCCATTATTGGCAAGGCATATACCACGTCAGTTTGTTGATGAGAATGAGAAAACTGGATGGAATCTGATTTTGTCATGGTTGAAATCTACAGCATTTGGATATTACGAGAAACAAAGATGTCTTGCTGTGGTTTTAGACACAAGCCCCCAGCTTGTTCTTCGCTTCATTCGTGAAACGACAGAAGACAATATAAAGGATTTGGCATTATTGCTTGATTCTGAAAGTGTTCATAGTATTATTGTTGCAGAAACGGAAAGTCATGCTGATGTTGATATTCCAGAATATTGGCATCATCTATATTTGTGGTTAATAGAATATTATCCATTCAATGGCGTGGCAATGTTTGGTGACAAGCAACATTTTATCATACACTTACATGAACGATTCTTGTTTTTTATCCGCAAGCGTTCTGTATATGCATACCTTTCAAAAGGAGAACTTACCATGCGCTTTTTATTGGAAGTGTTTGGTACTGATTATTGTTATGACGTGTTGAACTTGCTATATCATAATCAAGCGTTGAACGAGGATGGCTCACCAATTAACTCTGATTATTTCAGTCGTGAGATTTACGAGATTCTACTAAAGTTGTCGCTTTTAAAAAGTGAGGAGAACTACAATAAAGAAATTATAGATAATTATAATGAATTAGATAAAAACGATGTTTTTGTTGATGTAGGTGACTTCTTGAAAAAGATAAAGCCATTTGAGACCTGGTTAATGGATAACATGATTAGCATAGTCCAGAAAAGAGAATTCTTGACATTGTTAATTATGACGCAACCGCAGCAGGTGCTTTGTTGGCTAAAAGAAGTCAAAAACATAAACGTCTTAGAATTTTTGCTACAGGTTGTGAGCACAGAAAATGTGTTCACATTGGTTTCTGTTGTATCATATAATGAATATTCATTGCTTTCGTCCATATATTCATCCCTTAATGAAGTAGCAAAAGAAATACCATGGATGTGCAAGATCTGTATTGTAAAATTGAAGAATATTTACAAGAATTTGGTTGCACATTGGCTTGTTTCAGACAATTCTATTCGTGGAATGGAATTGGTAACGGAAATCGTATGCAATATCTATACAGTTATCTATAAAGGTGTAAGCTTTGATGGATGGAATAAAACAAGAAAAGACAAAGACACTTCTTATGCAATATCTGAAGTGCTTACTGTATTGGCGAGAAAAAATATAATAGATGTAGTTTATACTGAATATATTCCTACATTTTTTACATACGACACATCTAATGATGTCAAGGTTATCGTTGCCAATATACATGCTATCATGGAGAACTCCTCCTTGTCTATATTAGCAAAACGCAATCTTCTATTATTGTGCTTAGATGCATATACTGGCAAAGCGGAGGTTATATTCAGAACGTTAAATGAAAAGGGAATATTGACGCAGGTCATTGAGTTGCTTGACACAACAGTGTTGAGAACGATAATTGTGGAAATGGCAGAAGACGTAATAAAGATTGGTTCCTCATCATCATTCGTACTCTTTGTTGATTGGCTTGTTTTGCATGTTTCTGATGTGGCATCAATTTGTTCTATTTCAAAAACTGTTCTCATTCAAAGAATTATAGAGCAATTAATCAAAAGTGAATGGCACATTGAAACAGTAGAAGAACTTGTGCCGTTTACTAAGGATAAGCTTATTCCTAATGGTCAAAATAAAGATATTACTTTTTCTTTGACATTTATAGCAAATATTGCTTGTGTTGAAAATGTTTACAATGTGATGGAAAAGATAATACGTTTGTATAATGCGACCAATGTGTATTCTCTTTTATCATTAGGGAATAATAATACAATTGCAGTATTGTTTACTCGTATGCAGGAGTATTTAAGAGGGCAGAATATTTGTATTGATATATCATATAATGCCGCTCGAATAGCATTTGAAAAAAGTTTGAACGATAAGTATTTACTGACTGAGTGGCTACAAAGTTCAGATTACAATGTTCCTATGAAACGGCAGGTGTTGGCTTGGTTAGCAGAGAATGCACCACAAACCTTTATGAGTTTGTGGCAAATGTCTCTGACTGAGAATACCTTTTCTATTTGGAACGACATTGTTGATTTCCAAATGCTAAAGGAAGTGTTCGTATCGGTAGATATAAAAATAGCTAAGGCATTTGTTCATATCGGAAATGTAATCTATCAATGGGTAAATAAAAACGCATTATTAGCAGGGTCTTTGTCAGCAGAGAGTCTGTTAACATTGCTGATGCTTCAATATGTGAATGAATGCTTACTTGTTGGTAAATTCTTGACAAACTTTAAAGATATTGCAGGATTCGTCATATCTTGTTTGGAAAAGAATATCATTATGCAAAGTGGTCTTGCAGGTATAGAAGCAAGGGTTCTAAAAGATTTAGAGAAACATCTTGTTGATACTAAGAGTTACGAAAAGCAGATGACATTAAGAGCAAATGCAGATTGCTTAAATGAAAATATAGTATTATCGAGAAACGTCACTTATAAGGGAAAGGCTAATATTGAATTGGACAATATTAATCATTTTGCGACTAAGTGCCTTATTCTTTGCAATGAAGATTTTGAAATGTTGGCAAAATGGTTGTCATCTTCAGAAGTGAGTGACACAGAAAAGAGACACCTATTGCGTCATTATACTCATTGGCAACAATTTGTCTTTTGGGATTTTGTTGAATATATGTATGCTTCCGATACTTTTGAGGTGCAGAAGCTTAGTGAATGGATAGATATTGAAGATTGGCTAATACTTATAGCCCGAATATCCTATTCTTGGGCTGAAAGTTTGAAACAGTTGACTGAGAAATTGCAAATATCTGATATGGTATCAGAAAAACTAATCTCTCATGCTTTTGTCTTATTTGTAGCAAGATATGGCAAGGATGATTGGTATAATTACAAGATTATGAATATTGCGAAAGATTATATCGTTGGACTGAAAGATGTTGCTGAACGCAACGGACTTAAAGAAGAGTCAGTAGTCTTGGAACAAGTTGTAACAAACATCCTTTCAGAATTAAAGATTAGCGATATTGAAGAAGTCGATTTAGAATCAATGCCAAAACCAAATTATTTACCAATAGGTAATGCTGGCTTGTGTTTATTCGCTCCATGGCTACTGCGTTTGTTCGGCATGCTTGACTTATTAAATGAGAAAAAAAATGAGTTTAAGAATATAGATGCTAAAGTTCGAGCAATATTTATACTGCAACGACTTGTTACTGCGGAAGTGCGACTCTATAAAGAAACAGAGTTAGCTTTCAATCGACTTTTAGTTGCTTGTCCTTTCAATGTTCCTTTGCCAAAGAATATTGAATTGTCACAAAAAGAAGTTGAGACGATAGAATCAATGTTGTCTGGAGTAAAAGCCAATTGGATAAAGTTAAAGAATACTTCTGTCGGTGGATTCCAGAGAAGTTTTATTGAAAGAGACGGATTTTTGGAACAACAAGATAAGAAGTGGGTGTTGACTGTTGATAACAAAGCTTATGACATATTGCTGGACTCACTACCGTGGTCGTATAAGACAATACGCCTACCATGGTTGAAAAAGCCAATCTATGTTAAGTGGCGGAATAAAGAAGAATTTGATAATGAATAATAAGTATTAATCTGTAAAATAAGAAGTTATGAAAGCAGAAAGAACATATAAGAAACAAGCGTCTCGTACTCTTGTGCAGAAAAAGAACAGAACAGGTCTGCCTGATAATTTGAAAGCAGGAATAGAGAACTTGTCTGGCTATTCTATGGATGATGTTCGCGTGCATTATGGTTCAAGCAAGCCTGCTGCTGTTCAAGCCTATGCCTATACCCAAGGCACCGACATTTATGTGGCACCAGGACAAGAACGTCATCTTCCACATGAGGCATGGCATGTGGCGCAACAGATGGCAGGGCGTGTTGCACCTACGACAGAGATAAACGGAATGCCTGTAAATGATAATGCTGCTCTTGAACATGAAGCTGATGTTATCGATAAAAAATCAAATAATTATAAAATCATATAAGCAATACTCTGTTAATTCTTATGTAATCGATTGAAAATGAGAGAGTTAATTAAC
>OGNI01000853.1_pt1 | contig 19832 bp, 19 predicted proteins | sample 1573421 | NCBI WGS metagenome assembly OGNI01 (sample SAMEA2581928, study PRJEB24529) | metagenome | biome: Human gut stool | place: China | collected 2011
GGTGCTCATCGTGGCGATCGCCGCACCGTTCATCCCCAGCGACGGGATCAGCGCGGCGTTCGACGCGACGGTCATGCCCACCAGCAGCACCGAGAAGGTGTCCTATCATGGATTTAATAGAGCTGATAGATAATTTATACGCATGATCACCAAAAGCACGTTTAATAGCTGCTGTTTCAGTTCTTTCATTCAATGGAGTAGATGTACCATGAGCATTGATATAATCAATATCTGTTAATTCAAGACCTGCATCTTTTACTACATTTGTGAAACAACGAGCAGACTGTTTTGCTTCTGGATCTGGGCTAGTCATATGATAAGCATCAGAAGTTGAAGCATAACCTGCGAGCTCAGCATAAATTTCAGCACCACGAGCTACTGCATGTTCATAGCTTTCTAAAATAACAATACCAGCACCTTCACCCATGATAAAACCACTACGGTTTTTATCAAATGGACGAGAAGCTTTTTGTGGATTGTCGTTCATGTCTGTGCAAAGAGCTTTCATGGAAGCAAAACCTGCTACTGGAAGTGGAGAAATACAAGCTTCTGTACCACCAGCAACCATTACATCTGCTTCACCGCGCTGAATAACACGCATAGCATCACCAATAGCATTTGTACCAGTTGCACAAGCTGTTACAGGGCAAACGCTAGGGCCTTGAAGACCAAATGTAATAGAAGTCATGCCTGCTGCCATATTACTAATCATCATAGGCACACAGAAAGGACTTACACGACCTGGACCTTTAGTGAATATAGTATTGTATTGATCATGTAATGTTTCAATACCACCAATACCACTACCAATAAATACGCCAATACGTTCTTTATCTTCTTTAGATAAATCCATATTTGCATCTTCAAACGCAAGTTTAGTTGCTGCAATAGCAAATTGAGTATATCTATCCATGCGTTTTGCTTCTTTTCTATCGATAAAATCAGCAGCATTAAAATCTTTTACTTCTGCTGCAATTTGAGCTTTAAAATCACTAGCGTCAAAATGTGTAATTTTATCTATACCGCTTTTACCTGCAAGAAGACCTTGCCAAAAAGCATCTTTACCAATACCGATAGGGGAAATTGCTCCTAAACCAGTAATAACTACTCTATTTGTCAAAACAAACACCTCTCATTTAATCTATTGCCGCAACTTCCGATTTTATTCTAGAAATTATCTCTCTAACTGGCAATATTTCTTTGATTCTGTGTATATATTCGCCTGTAAATACCAGACCATTTTCTACGTCTCCCTGTTCTGCACGAATCAATGAATCAATTATACAGAAATTATGTTTACAGCTCTTTAAACATGCTTTACATCCTTTTGGAGGAACTGGGCCTACCATTATTTTATCTGCAAATGGATTTCTTACAGCACGTCCTGGAAGACCTACTGGGCTGTGTATAACTACAATGTCGTCCGGTTTAGATTTTAAATAAAATCTTTTTAAAGCCGGAGCTGCATTGGATTCTTCACTGGCAGCAAAGCGTGAACCCATTTGTACACCACTTGCGCCCATCTTTATAAGATCAACAATGTCTTGACCGGAAAGCACTCCGCCTGCTGCAACAACAGGAATATCCACAGCTTTTGCGATATCAGGAATTAATTCACGTATAGATGTACTAGTTCCTAAATGTCCGCCAGCTTCTTTTCCTTCAACCACAATAGCAGCAGCGCCAAGACGTTGGGATATTTTCGCTAATTTAACAGATGAAACAATCGGTACGATTGGTGTACCAGATTCTTGTCCAAGACCAAACATATCGCGGGAAAATCCTGCACCAGCTACTACAAGGTCAATACCTTCTTCGATAGCAGTTTTTACAATTTCACTAAAACCTCTAGCTGCAACCATGATGTTAATACCAATAATTCCAGACGTTAAAGATCGCGCCAAGCGAATTTCATACCTTAATTCATCAGTAGGCATACCAGATGCAGCAATCAAACCAATGCCGCCTTCATTAGCGACAGCAGCTGCAAGTCTTGCCGTTGATAATCTAACAGCCATGCCCCCCTGAATAATAGGTACTTTTGCAATTTTATTGCCAATTTTCAATTCAGGAAGTTTCAAAAATAACTCCTCCAATCCGCTTTTCTTCTATTATCTTTAGAAAGTCCCGTGGAGTAACCACGGGACTTTTCTAAGGAAACGCTAAAATTATTTATTTTGGTCTATATAGGATACAACGTCCTGAACTGTTTTAATTTTTTCAGCAGCTTCGTCAGGAATTTCAATACCGAATTCTTCTTCGAAAGCCATGATTAATTCAACAATGTCAAGAGAATCTGCACCTAAATCGTCGATGAAAGTAGAATCGATATTAACTTCATCAGCTTCAACGCCTAACTGATCAACAACGATATCTCTTACTTTATCAAAAGTAGCCATTCCTCGTCACCTCCTCCTCAGAATAACCTTTTATTTATTCATTATTACATTACCATACCGCCATCTACATTGACAACCTGTCCTGTAATATATGAAGCCTTATCAGATGCCAAAAATACTACTGCATTTGCAATATCTTCTGGCTGACCCATTTTGCCAAGTGGAATAGAGCCCACTACTTGAGCCTGTGCTTTTTCTGGCATAGCTGCTGTCATATCAGTAGCAATAAAACCAGGAGCTACAGCGTTAACGGTAATACCACGACTAGCCATTTCACGAGCTAAAGATTTTGTAAAACCAATTACACCAGCTTTAGCAGCAGAATAATTTGTCTGACCTATATTTCCCATTATACCAGAAACAGAAGTCATATTGATAATTTTTCCAGAACGTTTTTTCATCATATATTTTGCTGCTACTTTTGTACAGTTAAAAATACCTGTTAAATTTGTATTAATAACAGCATTCCAATCCTGAGATTTCATACGAATGAATAAACCATCACGAGTTATACCCGCATTATTTACTAAAATATCAATCTGTCCAAATTCAGCTATTACTTTTTCTACCATTTCACTAGCAGCCTGTTCATCACTAACGTCAGCTTGAACAATCATAGCTTTGCCGCCCACCATATCAGTAATTATATTCTTTACTTCTTCAGCAGCAGCCACATTTCCTGCATAATTGATAGCTACAGTAGCACCTTCTTTTGCAAGTTCAATAGCAACTGCACGACCAATTCCACGAGATGCTCCTGTTACTAACGCAACCTTACCATCTAAAAGCATATTATCGAACCTCCTTGAAATAGTCAAGAGTTTTTTCAAGAGATTCTATATTTTCTACGTTTAAAGATTTCAATTTACGGTCAATACGTTTATTAAATCCACATAAAACTTTACCTGGACCTACTTCAACATAAGTATCAGCACCAAAATCTTTCATTGTTGCGATACAATCTTCCCATTTTACAGGGCTTGCAGCTTGTTTTACAAGACTTACTTTGATATCTTCTGCTTTTGTTAAAGCTTCAGCTGTAACATTTGTTACTACTGGAATAGTAGCATCAGATACAACAACTTTATCAAGTTCTACAGCAAGTTTTTCAGCTGCAGGTTCCATTAATTTACTATGGAATGGTGCACTAACTGGTAAAATAACACATTTTTTTGCACCAGCTTTTGTCATTTCTTCACTAGCTTTTTCTACACCTTTAGCAGTACCTGCAATTACAATCTGACCTGGGCAGTTGAAGTTTACAGCCTGTACTAAAGCAGTGCTTGCACTTACTTCTTCACAAATTTCTACAATTTTATCACGATCAAGACCAATTACAGCTGCCATTCCGCCTTCACCAACAGGAACAGCTTCTTGCATGTACATACCACGTTTATGAACGAGATATACTGCATCTGCAAATTTTAAAGAGCCTGCTGCTACAAGTGCAGAGTATTCACCTAAACTATGACCGCCTACGATTTCTGGAGCAATTCCGTTTTCTTTTAATAATTCGTTACAAATAACGCTCATAGTCAAAATAGCAGGTTGAGTATTTGCTGTAAGTTTTAAATCTTCTGCTGGTCCGTTAAAGCACATGTCCATGATGGAGTAACCAAGTGCTTCATCAGCTTCTTTAAATAACTTTTTCGCAATATCATATTTGTCATAAAAATCTTTACCCATTCCCACTACTTGAGAACCTTGTCCTGGAAATAAAAACGCGAGTTTACTCATTTAGTAATCACCCTTTCGCCATTATTTTTATAAATTTATTATTTATTTGCAAATGATTTGTGTGTTTTCCATCACTTTACTATATCATCTATAATTTCTTGAACAGGTTTTATTTCATTTAACATACCTGCAATCTGTCCAATCATTACAGAACCCATTTCTACATCGCCTTTTCTTGCTGCAAGATTTAATCCACCTGCACCTAATTTTTCAATTTCTTCAACTGGTGCATTTGCTTTTTCTAATTCATCAAATTTACGAGTTAATTTATTAGCTATAACGCGTACAGGGTGCCCTGTAGAACGACCTGTTACAACAGTAGAACGGTCTTTTGCACGTAAAACTAATTTTTTATAATTTTCGTGAGCGATACATTCACTAGAAACTACAAATCTTGAACCCATTTGTACGCCCTGAGCACCAAGAGCAAATGCTGCCATCATGCCACGAGCGTCAGCTATACCACCAGCTGCAATAACTGGGATATCTACTGCACCTACAACTTGAGGTACAAGTGTCATTGTAGTGATTTCTCCTACATGTCCGCCACTTTCTGTTCCTTCGGCAATAAGTGCATCAACACCAGTACGAGCTAAACGTTTTGCAAGTGCGACAGATGCAACAACTGGTATTACTTTAGTACCAATTTCTTTAAATGCAGGTATATATTCACCAGGATTTCCTGCCCCTGTTGTTACAACTGGTACGCGTTCGTCGAGCACTACTTGAATAACTTCTTTAACAAATGGAGACATAAGCATAATATTTACACCAAATGGTTTGTCTGTCCATTGTTTTACTTTTTGAATTTCAGCTCTTAAAAGATCAGGAGGCATATGTCCAGCACCAATTATTCCAAGACCACCAGCATTAGATACTGCAGCTGCTAATTCAGCTGTACCAAGCCAAGCCATACCACCTTGAAAAATTGGATATTTAATATTTAATAATTTACAGATAGGATTATTTTCGAACATTGTTTAGTCCTCCTTAGCCCATTTCATAATGCAAGATGCCCATGTAAGACCTGCACCAAAACCAGAAAGAGCTATGATTTCGCCTTTTTTCAATTTTCCAGATTGATAAGCTTCAGCCATTGCAATTGGAATAGATGCCGCTGATGCATTACCATATTTTTCTATATTTACAAATACTTTATCCATTGGTAAATGCAAACGTTTTGCTGCAGATTCAATAATACGAATATTTGCCTGATGCGGAATTAAATAATCAATATCTTCTTTTTGCAATCCAGCACGTTCTAAAGATTTCATTACTGTAGAGCCCATAGCTTTTACAGCAAAGCGGAATGTTTCTTTTCCGTTCATATGCAAACAATGCATATGATTATCTATAGATTCTTGATCTGCTGGATGTTTACTTCCCCCACCTGGAATTTCAATAGTGGTAGCTCCACTTCCATCAGCACCTAAATCAAAAGATAACATACCATAGCCTTGTTCAACTTCACCATATACAGCAGCACCTGCTCCATCGGCAAAGATGATACAAGTATTTCTGTCGTGCCAATTTACAAATTTAGATAATGTTTCAGCACCTACAACTAATACTTTTTTGTAAACGCCAGTTTCAATAAACTGTGTTGCAATTGCAGACCCATAAACAAAACCAGAACATGCCGCAGATAAATCAAAAGCTGCTGCATTTTTAGCTCCCAATTTTTCTTGTAAAATACATGCTGTTGATGGGGTATTACAATTGGCAGAGATTGTCGCTACTATTATCATATCTAATTCTTCAGCAGATACTTTCGCATCTTCTAAAGCTTTAATAGCAGCTTTATACGCTAATTCTGATGTTGGCTCATCTTTTGCAGAAATACGTCTTTCTTTGATACCTGTACGTTCTGTTATCCATTCGTCATTAGTATCTACTAATTTTTCAATATCTGCATTAGTGAGGATTTTTTCTGGAACATGATATCCTATTCCAATAATGCCTGCACTATTTAACTTCAGTGTCATGGCTCCAAATCTCCTCCTTGTCTATATTGTCTCGAATTTGAGTTATTACATCTTTTTGTACAAATTCACTGGCCTGTCTAATAGCGCTACAAATAGCTTTTGCATTAGAACTACCATGAGATATTATACAACAACCATTTACTCCTAGTAAAGGAGCTCCACCATATTCAGAAACATCTATATCTTTTCCTAATTTTTTTAAGGCAGGCATTAACATTAATGCTCCTAATTTAGCTAATATACCACCTTTATTTATGGCTTCTTTAGCTAAACTAACTAAAGTTTTTGCTAAACCTTCAGCAAATTTTAAAACAACATTTCCTACAAATCCATCGCAAACTACCACGTCAAATTGACCTGTTGGTACATCTCGACCTTCAGCATTTCCTTTGAAATTAATAGTTTTCATGCTTTTTAACATAGGATATGTCGCTTGAGCCTGTTCATTGCCTTTAGTTGCTTCTTCACCAATATTTAATAAACCTACAGCTGGATTTTCTAATCCTAGCATACATTTGGCATAGATTGACCCCATCAATGCGCTTTGGCAAAGATGTTTTGGTTTACAATCTACATTTGCACCTGAATCTAACAATAAAGTAACGCTACCTTTTCCTGTAGGTATAGGTGTAGCAATTGAAGGTCTATCAATTCCTTTTATTCTGCCTAAAATAAATAACGCTGATGCTGCTGCTGCACCTGTATTGCCTGCAGATAATACAGCATCACATTTGCCTTCTTTTACTAAACGAGTAGCTACAACGATAGAAGAATCTTTTTTTCTACGCACTGCTACTCCAGGGTGTTCACCCATGCCCACTACATCACTAGCATGATGAATGGAGATGGTACTTTTTCTCCATTCTGGATAATTTTTATCTAACTCTTTTTGAATTTGAGTTTGATCACCGACTAGTACAATTTCACAATCATAGCGTTTAGCTGCAAGTATTGCACCTGCTACAATCTCTTTAGGTGCAAAATCTCCGCCCATAGCATCTACTGCAATTTTCATACCTCGGATCCTCCATTATCTTCTAATGAAACAAGAATAAATTTTGCTCTAAAAACTTCTTCTGTAACATTTTTAATTTTCACCCAAACAAAGAATTTATTTCCTCGTTTGTGTTTTAACTCTGCTTTAGCGATTAATTTATCGCCAACACGAACTGGAGCTTTATATTTTATATTAGCAACACCTGTTACCGCCATGGGAGCATCAATCAATGCTAATGCTAATGAATTTGCCTGTGCAAACATATATGCACCTTTTGCTATTTTAGTTTTTTCAAAAACCATATCTTCAGTGATATTCATTAGCGAAATGCCTGATTTTCCCAATTCTAATTCTAATAGTTCCCCAGAAACTTCACTACTACTAATAGATTTAACTTTTTTCTGCGTAGCTTCAGCTAATTGTTTTACTCGCTCTCTAAGCTCTGGTATACCTAGCTCTAAACGGTCTAACCTAATAGTCTGTATACTAACATTCAAAAGTTTTGCCAATTCCTCATCCGTAAAGAAGGGTTTGGATTTCACATAATCTATTAATAGACTTTGTCTTATTCGCTTTTTTTCACGTGTCATCCTTCACACCAACTTTTAGTACCAGATAATATAATCAGTTACAATTGGTTATTATACAAACTTTTTTTCTAATTGGCAAGTATAATTTCCCTTAACTAATTGACTATACAAGATAAAAACCAACTCAAAAATACATTTATTTTTACTATAAAATAAAATATGCTCCCTTTATAGATAGAGAAATTTAATATCACTATATCTATAAAGGGAGCATACTAATTCGCTCCAGAAAATTATTCTGCAGAAGCGATAACTTCTTTACCATCATAATAACCACATTCAGTGCAAACATGATGAGGCATTTTTGGTTCATGACACTGAGGGCATGCAACATAACCAGGAGCTTCTAATTTCCAGTTAGCACGACGTCTGTCACGACGAGCTTTTGACATTTTACGCTTAGGTACTGCCATTTACTACACACCTCCTTAAATAACTAAAGGTTCTTCAAGCTAAATTGCTTTTACCTATTTTTTCAATAAATCCTGCAAAGCTGCAAGTCTTGGGTCAATACTTTCCCTATTGCAACCGCATTCGGTTTTATTCAAATTAGCACCGCATACACTACATAATCCTTTGCAATCTTTGGAACATAAATGTTTTGTCGGCTGAGCAGAAATTATAATATCACGCACTAAATCGCCGATATTAATAATATCGCCGTCAAAATGATTTATCTCTTTAATTTTTGCAAATTCTTCATCTCTTGTATATTCTTCCGCAAAAGAATATTCACTTTTTGTCTGGAAATATTCTAAGCATCTATCACAAATCTCTGAAATAGTGCAAAAAATCTTTCCCTCTAAGCGAAAACAAGTACCAGTATTAGTTGCGGTTCCTTTGACCATGATGGGACCTTCTAATTTACAATCATCTAAAAGTGGCCCAATGTCTTCGGGTTTTGCATCAAAACTAAAAGCCTTTTCATGACCAATTTGTTCAGCTATTTCCGATACATTTATTTTCATCATTGCAATCAACCTCAATTCATTATAGCCGTAGCTATATATTTTGTCAAACAATCCAAGTAAAATTTTTAGGAAAAATTTTACTTCTATGCTAAAATATTTTTTATCGCTAAAAAAATTATAAAATAAAAATCAAAGAAAGTGAATTAAAAATGTCAATAACTGGAATTATTAGTGAATATAATCCATTTCATAATGGTCATAAATATCTCATTCAAAAACATAAAGAAAATTTTCCTGACAGCTATTTCATCGCTGTTATGAGTGGTAATTTCACGCAACGTGGAGAAATTGCTCTAGTTGATAAATGGCAAAGAGCTAAACTTGCTGTAGCTAATGGCATTGATTTAGTCATTGAGCTTCCTTTTGTATTTGCCGTTCGTAGCGCCCAATATTTTGCCAAAGGTGGCATTGATTTACTGCATAAATTACACTGTGTAGATACTATTTGTTTTGGTAGCGAATACACTAATGAAAAAGAGTTAACATTTATTGCCCAAACTTCTCAAAGTGAAAAATTTCAACAAATGTTAAAAAATAAACTTGCTGATGGTCAATCATATGCTGCTGTAACTAGTGAAGTCTTAAGTAATCTCACCAATATTTCTGAAAATATTTTAAAAGCTCCTAATACTATTTTAGGTATTGAATATCTAAAAGCTAATTTAAATTTAGAAAAGCCTTTAACCGTAAATATAATTCAACGCATGAAAGCAGAACATAATGACTTAAATTATCAAGAAAATTTTGCTAGCGGTACAGCCATTCGCCATTCTTTATATACAAATAATAGCAACTTTTCCAAGCTTAAACAAGTTGTACCAGATGAAACTTATTTTCTTTTGCAAGAAATTCACCAAACACAAGATTTACCTCATTTAGATTATCTGTTTACCAATTTAATCAGTAAATTACGACTAGCTAAACTTGATGAATTAACAAAAATTTATGGTATTCGCGAAGGATTAGAATATAAATTGTTAAAAACTGCCAATGAAGCTATCAATTTACAAGATTTCTTTCAAAAATTAAAATCAAAAAGATATCCTTTGACAAATTTACAACGTTTAACATTATATTTACTACTAAATATAACTAAAGACCTTATACAAAGATTTGATGATACAGGCGCTTTATATGCCCGTGTTTTAGCTTTTAATGATAAGGGTACAGAATTACTTAAACAAATGAAAAAAAATGCTTCTATTCCTATTATAACTAAAACAACATCATATTTAGACAGCAAAAAACGTTGCCAACAAAAATTGACAACGTTTGAAGAAATGTTAGCTATAGATACTTACGCTACTGAATTATATAATTTATGCTTTAATCCGTTTAAACCATATGGAAAAGATTTCACTACATCTCCATATTATTTTAAAACGAATAATGAAAATTAATTATTCGACTAAAAATTAAAAGTGTAAACTTTGTTGCTTCATATGAATATTCATCAATAAGCCTAAACATGTTACATTCGTCAACAATGAACTTACACCATAACTCATAAGAGGAAGTGGTATACCTGTTACTGGCATAACCCCCATTGTCATGCCTACATTTACTAATAAATGGAAAGCTAACATAGAGGTAATTCCTGAAGCTAATAACATACCAAAAGCGTCTTTACATTCTCGCGCTATTTTAACACCACGCCACAATACGATTAAATACAGACATAATAAAAATGCTGCACCAATAAAACCAAATTCTTCACCAACAACGGCGAAAATAAAGTCCGTATGATTTTCTGGTAAGAAGTTTAATTGACTTTGTGTACCACCAAAAAGACCTTTACCAAAAAGCATTCCCGAACCAATGGCTATTTTCGATTGTATGATATGATATCCTGATCCTAATGGGTCAACATTTGGGTCAATAAATACCATGATACGCATTTTTTGATAATCATGTAAAAATTGCCATATTATCGGCAACATCGCCAAAAATGCACCAAATACAATACCTAATATTTTTAAACTAATACCTGCGACGAAAATCATACCCAAGAAAATAGCTAAAAATACTAAACCTGTACCCAAATCCGGCTGTTTTGCTACTAATAAGAACGGCACTAAAACAAATAAAGCAACTGGTATTACTTCTCTCCATTTGCTTAGATGTCCAATTCGACTTTCTAATAATGTCGCCAAAGCGATAATCATAATTACTTTAGAAAACTCTGATGGCTGTATACTGATAGGCCCTATCTGTATCCAACGCTGTGCCCCTAATGCTGCATGACCGAAAAACATAACAGCAAGTAACATGATTAAATTGAAAATATATATCTTATTACCCCAGTTTTTCAAAGCTCGATAATCGAAAAAATTCGTTATCATAAAAGCCCAAATCAATCCACCAACTGCAAACATGCCCTGTCTTTGTAAATACCAATATCTATCATCGCTAGGTGTATTTACATGAGTTGCACTAGCTATTGTAATAAGACCTACTATTAAAATTCCAATGACTGCTAAAGTCAAAGGCAAATCTAACCGACGCAGTGTTCGATGCTCTCTAATATTGAACATAATTACCTACCATTTCTTCTTTTCTTCTAAAAATACTAATTACCTATACAAAATAATAGAGGATACAACTGATTTCATTTGTATCCTCACTTATTATAGCAATTCTTATCATAATGTCAAAGTCATTATCACTTCATCTGTATCTATATCGATAATTTTAATAGTTTTATCCTCTAATACAGCTACAGTTGCTCTATTATCTTCACGTTTACTAAGTGATGGAGAACCCGGATTTAAAAATACTGTATTTCCTCTTTTTTCTAAAACATTAATATGCACATGACCAGAAATGAAAATATCTGCTTTTAAAGCTTTAGCCATTTTATCTTTTGCTTCATCTGTTTCTACATAATGACCATGAGTAGTAACTATTTTTAAGCCTTCTGCTACTACATAAGTATATGGTGCTTGAATTGGCATATCTAATACTAAAGTATCAACTTCACTATCACAATTGCCACGGCAGATAACCACAGGCATACTACAAGCATTTAATTTCTCTGCAAGTTTGGCAGGATTATAATCGGAAAGCATAGGATTTCTTGGTCCATGATATAAAACATCTCCTGCATGAATAATCATATCTGCATCTTTAAAATATTTATCAAAAGCAAGTGAAAATCTTTCATGACAACCATGTGTATCGCTAATAATTCCAATTTTCATATCAAAGCACCTCTTTATCTTTATAATAAAATTATTCTAGCATTTTTCTAAAAAAAAATACATACTTGCATTTATCATTCTAAAAATATCTTCCTAACAAAAAAGATTTCTTGAAAATTCAAGAAATCTTTTCTTCTTTTATTAAAGATTATTCATAGTTTTATTTTCGCCACAAAGAGCTTCAAAGTCTTTTACAAATACATCAACTGCACATCTTGCAGCATCAACTTTGATGAGATTTTCAATTACATCTGGAGCAATTGTGCTTGCACCTACACCATATTTAGCAAGCTCTAATACTTGTTGGGAATTTTTAAAACTTGCAGCTAAAATTTCAGTTTCAAGACCTGCATTTTTCAACATATCATGAATATCTTTTGCTACTTGAATACCATTTGCACCTAAATTATCAATACGATTTACATATGGTGCTACATATTTTGCCCCTGCTTTACCTGCTAAAAAGCCTTGCATTTGATTGTAAATTGCAGTACCTGTGATATTTACGCCTTCTTTAGCTAAAACTTTGATAGCTTTTAATCCTTCTGGAATTACAGGAATTTTGATAAAAGTATTTTCACCTAATATTTCACGCATTTTATAAGCTTCTTTGATCATACCTTGTGCATCTTTAGAGATAACTTGTGCATGAAGTTCAGCTTCACTGCCAATAAAAGCTCTGATTTCGCTTAAAACATCAAAAGGATTTCTTCCTGCTTTTTTCAAAATTGAAGGATTTGTTGTAACACCATCTACAGGATAATATTCATACATTTTTTTAATGGCATTAATGTCAGCATGGTCAACTAAAATTTTCATTATTATCGCTCCTATTCAATAATTAAATTTTTTATTCCATTTTGTTTAGCAATATCATAAAAAAATTGCAATTGTGCATTGCTATACAATTTAGGATTTTCTGTAAAATAATATTTTTTATCTAAATAACTATATTTAGCTTTTGCTAATGGATTGTAATTTAACAATTCATACTTTACTTTATCATAACAACTACTAATAAATCTACTGATTTGCTCAATATTTTCTTTTGTAGCCGTCAATGTTGGAATAAGCGGTGTTCTTACAATCACACAATCTTTTTTATCAGTTTGCAATAAAAACTTTAAATTATCTTTTATTACTTGATTATCTACATTCGTGCATTTTTTATGCCAATCATTATCAAAAATTTTTAAATCAGTATAAAACTCATCAACATATGGCAATATTTTGGCTAAAACTTCTCGTTTGACAAATAATGATGTTTCTATCGCTGTATGCAAATTCTTTTGTTTACATGCTTTTAATATAGCTAAGGCAAATTCATGTTGGAATAATGGCTCTCCTCCAGAAAGCGTAACGCCTCCACCATATTTAAAAAAAGCTTCATCTTTCGTTATTTCTTGCATAATTTCTGGTAAATTATAGTATTTACTATCAAATTGCAAGGCTCTTGTTGGACATTCTTCTATGATCTGCAACCAATTGCTATCTTGCTGACGATTTAAATTCATCTTATCATCTACAAATTTTATCGCACTATTTTCGGCAATATGCTCACAAGTCTTACACTTTATACATTTATTTTCTAAATATAATATCTGCTGTTTATAATCCAATCCTTCTGGATTTTGACACCATTTACAACGAAGGGGGCAGCCCTTCAAAAATACAGTTGTACGAATTCCTGCCCCATCATGCACAGCAAAACGCTTAACATCAAAAACTAAGCCTTTATCTTTAGACATTATCATATGTTGTTCTGGCGATGATTTCATTTTGTAACTCCCCTGCAAGCTCTGTAAAATACGCTGTATAACCTGCTACTCTAACAGTGAGTGAACTATATTGTTCTGGATTTTTTTGAGCTTTTAGTAAATCTTCTCTACGCACTACATTAAATTGAATATGCGGTATTTCTAAATCGACAAAAGTTCTTAAAAAATTAGCAAATTTATCTATACATGTCTGTGTTTGGAAAAATTCTGGCAAAAACTTCATATTCAACAATCCGCCATTTGTCGTCAAATTATTATCTAAACGAGAAACAGATTTCAATACTGCTGTTGGGCCATTTAAATCTCTACCATATACAGCAGACATGCCACCATCAGCTAATGGAGTTTGTGATAAACGACCATCTGCACTAGCTCCTAAGTTTTCCCCCATAGGTACATGAGCACTAACTGTATACATGCCCATATGATAAGCTCCACCTCGATAATTTGTAAATTCTCTAAGTTTTGCTCTAAATTTTCTAGCCCATTTAACGCCTAATTCATCCCCCCAAGCAATATCATTGCCGTATTTAGGTACATGATTTAATAATTTTTGACGAAGAATTTCTTGATTAACAAAATTATTTTTCAAAGCTTCTTCTAAAACTTTTGCTGATACTTTTTGTTCATCAAATACTAATTGTTTTATCACAGCTAAACTATCTGCCAAATTAGCCACCTGAATAAATTGTATTCCCGATAAATTATATTTTGCTCCACCTGCTGTTACATCAATGCCTTTTTCCATGCAATCATCGATTACACTAGATAAAAATGCTGTTGGCAATATTGCAATATGACCTTTTTCCACAGCTTCACAACAAGGTATCATCTTTTCTACAAAATAATTCATTGTTTGCTCTAAAGCTATTTCTAAATCTGCAAAAGTTTTATAAGTACTAAGTGAGCCAAAATCAGGTGCCATCTGTTTATCTGTCAATAGACATCTACCATGATTTAAAGTTAACTCTAATACTTTATTCATATTGAACATAGCCGCATCACTCCAACCAAGATTATTACCCTGAGTTGTGAGTTCTACACAGCCAACAATAGCATAGTTCATGGCATCTTGATGGGTTACACCTAAATTTTCCATTTCTTTAATGATAGCTTTATCATTGAAAAATTGTGGCATTCCACTGCCTTTGGCTACTACGCGAATAGCATGTTTTAATAATTTATCATTAGTTTTTTCATGAAGTCTTACCGATAAATTAGGTTGTGGCAAACCTAAATCTTCTTGTGCTGATAAAAATAGTTCTGATAAATCATTGCTAAAATCATTACCCTGTTCATCTACACCGCCAACAGCTATATTAAAGCCAATAGGAAAACCTGCAAAGTATTTTGCACTATGCTGATTGCGTAAATAAACAATTTCATTGAATTTTAACCATAGACATTCAATAATTTCCAAAGCTTCATCTTTAGTTAAAATATTATTTTCTATATCCTTTATATAATATGGATATAAAATTTTATCCAATCTACCTGGAGAAAAACTAGATGCATTACTTTCCATGTGCAAAATCACGAATAAAAACCATGTAGCCTGCACAGCTTCATGAAATGTTTGCGGTGGTCTTTGGCTGATATTTTTACAAATATCGGCTACTTTTATTAAGCTAGCTCTATTTTTTTCAACATCTTTAGCAGTAGCAATCAATAAATCATGATAACGAAGCATAAAATCTTGTACAGCTTTCATCACAATAATTATTGCCTGATAAAAATTTTTCTTATCTTCATCTGCATTCTCATAATGATTTTGAGCATCTTCTAGTAGACCGCTAACACCTTTTTGTAGCCATTTTTCTACATTTGGACAAATATGTCCTTGTGCATGGTCTGTTTGATTTATTTTTACTACTTTGTTTATCGCACTTATTTCTTTGCCAAAATTTTGTTTTATTACATCTTCTAGACTTTTGCCCTTCCAATAAGGTACTATCTGCTCACGAAAAATTTTTATATCTTCATCTCTTACTAAAAATTTATCTTGTTTTCGTGTTGGAATAGTTTCAAATTCTCTATCTACCCAAGAAATACCGCTTTCAGGGAAAACAACACCATAGCGCACACCTTTAGTGCGATTTCCCACTATCAATTCTTCATTTTCTATACCGATTTCTAATTCTCGCAAAGCATTTGCTAGTGCATAAGCTCGTTTTAAAATTATAGGTTCATTTTCATGTTGTTTATATGTTTTTGTAATAATTAATGCTTGTTCTATACTGACATATCTAGGTTGGGACAACATTTTTTCTTTTAAAATTTGTATGCGATTTTTTGTCATAAATACACTCTCCTCAACTATAAGCAACTGTCAGAAAATTCCATTCATTAATTTTATTATATAAAATTTCTTATTATTGTCAACCAATTTATATTATTTTTTATTATTTATTATTATTTTATCTGTTGATAATTTCTATATTATATTTTAATAATTCTTTTTCTTCTGTTTCCGTCAAATTTTCATCAGTAATTATTCCTTGAAAATCTTCGATATTAGCATATTTATAACTTCCCGATTGTTTTAATTTTTCACTTTCTGCCATCATATAACTTTTTCTACTATTATTTAACACTTCTTTTTTCGTAATACCATCATTTGCCATATAAGTAGTTACTGCATTATCGTGAATATCCACACTGACAACACCCATAAAAGCTAAATCAAAACGGAAATTTTTCAACATCTCTATTGTTAAGCTGCCCACAAAACCATCTTTGCCAAAATCAAATTCTCCACCGATAAAAATCACTCTTATATTTGATTTTGCCAATATATTCACTATCTCCAACATATTCGTTACAATAATAGCTTTCAAATCACTTTTAGCAATGAGATAAGCCAGCTCAATATTTATCGTAGATATATCTAAAAATACAACATAATCATCCTTTATCAAGGATAATGCTTTTTGTGCTATCTTTTGCTTAGCTACTAAATTAATGGATTTTCTTTGTGTAGCAAATTCACGATGCACATTTTCCTTTATTAATACAGCTCCGCCATACGTTTTTTTCAATTTGCCTTGCTGAGCTAATAAAGCTAAATCCTTACGAATTAAATCTTCACTAACTTTGAACTTTACACTCAATTCTTTTACTTTCACGCGACCATTTTTTTTTAATTCTTGTATAATCAAAGCATGTCTTTCTTCTACAAACACTTTTATCACCTTCAAAACTAAATTATTCCCCTTATTATTTTACTGCATAGCCTAAAAATCCAAAATAAAAAGATGAGATATCTAATTAAAATATCTCATCTTTTTTGTCTTTTATATTTAGTTTTAAAGTTTATCTACAAGCTAACACATCATTATAAAAAGCGTCCATTTCTTCTTTTGTATTGAAATTAGCTATATACATTTGATTGCCCATTGCCCCAGAAAGAGCATCAGCTACTCGTCCTGACATCTTCATATTAGTACCGTATTTATGCATTATATCTTCATCACTCATCACGAAGTTTTTACCATCACGACGACCAGCAAATGCACAAAAAGCAGTCTGACCAATTCCTCTTAAGGAACTATCATATGCTATCATATCTGCCCATATTTTATATACATCGGTACTTTGAGAAAAGTTCATCATGTCTGGGCTAATACCACCACTTGGTCTCATATTTACTTCAAGCCCAATGAGCTCACCTTTTCTACCTAAACCTTCATGGTCTTTCAATAAACGGAAAAATTCAAAATGCACAAAACGACTTTTTACATCAAAGCTTTTTACTGTAGCTCTGCCCATAGCACGTGTATCATCAGCTAAATTATTTAAAATATAAAAAATACTATTATCTGCATTATTTACCACGTCCATGATAGACATTGGAGTTACATTACCAATCTCAAAAATTGGCTCTCCATGAGAATTGATAATCGCATCATAAGAATTTATCTCTGCATATATGTATTCTTCCATAATATATTCTATGTGCGAAAATTTTGTTGCAAAGAAATATGCCACTTCATCTTGATTATTAAGTTTATATGTGAAGCTAGCACCCACACCGTTATTAGGTTTTACAATTACAGGATAACCAACTTCTTGAATAAACGCCATACAGTTTTCCCAGCTATCTACAATATGATAGCGAGCTGTAGGTATGCCAACTCGAGCATAAAACTCTTTCATTCTTGATTTATATTTTACCTTTGGCATATCTTCATTATGAAAACCAGTTTTAATATTAAAATCTGTACGCAATCTAGCATCGCGCTCTAACCAATATTCATTATTGGACTCTAACCAATCAATTTCACCATATTTATTTCTAAAGAAATCTACGGCTCTACAAACTTCATCATAATTTTCAAGACTGCCAACTTTATAATATTCATTTAAACTATCTTTTAATTCTGGGCATAAATAATCATAAGGAGCATCACCAATACCTAAGACATTTAAGCCATTGTTTTTTAATTCTCTGCAAAAATGCCAATAATTCTCAGGAAAATTGGGAGATATAAATATAAAATTCTTCATAATATTATCCTATCTCTCTTCGTCTTAATCTAGCAAATATTGTACACAATACTCTCCTTGTTTATACCACCAATCCCAATCATGACTGCAATCATAGCCCCAATAATCTACCCAAGTATTAATATTTTTTTCTCTCAAAATATCATCAAGTTGACCTGTTGAAGAAGGTATTTCCCAAGCTCCTTTACCTACGCAAATCACAGATTTTTTTAGATTATATAAATGAATATATGGGTGGTCATATGGCATATTTTTTAAATAATCCACAGGAGAATTATTATAAACAATATCGTCCATATAGCCATCAAATCCATAGCTTGCAGTGTAAATACCACTTAATGCCAATAATCTATCAAATAAATCTGGTCGACGATAAAATAAATTTGTTGCATGTGTAGCACCTAAGCTACAGCCAAAGACCATTATTCCAGGATAACCAGTCCAACCATTACGCAAATTCACCATATCTCGCATAAAAGGAACCATTTCATCTGTAATATATCTCATCCATTGACGTTCTGCTCTCCATCTTGGGTCAGCGCCTTTATTTGACCATGTTTCTTTATCCATTGTATCTATGGAAAAAACCATCACTTGACCGCTTTCTATCCATGGAGCCCAAGTATCTGTCATTTTAAAATTCTCAAAATCAAAAAAACGCCCATCTTGACAAGGAATATATAAAACTGGTCTACCTGCATGACCATATACTTTAAATTCCATATCTCTATTTAAATTATAGCTATATCTTTTAAAATACTGTACTTCCATAAACTATCACTACATATAGTAGCTAAAATTCACCTCTTATTATTTTTTATTTTTCATATAATAAAGTTTCAACAAAGAAAGGAATTTGTTTTTCCCAACTTGCTTCACTATGCGTACCATTTGGCACAATGCGAGCATTCAATCTGATATTTTTTTTCATCAACATTGAAGATATCATCGCAAATTTTTGTATCATATGTTTGTATCGTGGAAGTTCCTCTGTACCATAATCCATATAAACTACAGTGTCTGGATTAATATTAGCGTTTTTTATCATTTTGGCTAATTTTTGTGGACCTGTCCATATAGATGGTGATAAAGCTGCCGCTCTAGAGAATATATGATTGTATTCAAGTATTGCATATAAACTCATTAATCCTCCCATGGAGCTTCCTGCGATAAATGTATTATTTCTATCAGAGCGTGTGCGGAAAGTATTATCAATTGTTGGCTTTAATTCATTGACAAACCACTCCATAGTAATTTTTCCTAAGCTCTTGATATTTCCAAATGTTTTATCTTTAAATGGATATGGTGTATATTCTTTTAATCTACCATTATCTGGATTTTGATTACAAGCTGGGGCCACTACTATCATTTGTGTATTTGTATATTCAAGATATTCTTTTAATCCCCATGATTTTCCATAAGTGGCATCACTATCAAAAAATACATTTTGTCCATCAAACATATATAATACAGGATAATATTCGTCTGGTTTTTCATTATAAGAATTTGGAAGATATATATATAATTTCCTATTTTCTTGGCCTGTTAATTCTGGTATAGTTATATCCCATACATCAATCACAATTATCACCATTACTGAAAACTTATAAATTACTTTATAAGGTTACACCTTTTCAATAAATCCTTTCTTTTTTGCTTAAGTATTTAC
>OGNI01000877.1_pt1 | contig 19519 bp, 19 predicted proteins | sample 1573421 | NCBI WGS metagenome assembly OGNI01 (sample SAMEA2581928, study PRJEB24529) | metagenome | biome: Human gut stool | place: China | collected 2011
AATCCGACAGTTTGCTTCCGGGTCAACACCAAGGATATGCGCTAAATGCCAGCCAATAGCTTCGCCTTCACGATCAGGGTCAGTTGCCAGATAAATTTTATCAGCTTTTTTAGCCAAAGTTTTCAATTCTTTAATCAATTCGCCTTTACCGCGAATATTAATATATTTAGGCTCAAAATCATGTTCGATATCAACGCCAAACAAACTTTTTGGCAAATCGCGCAAATGTCCCATTGAAGCGCGGACAGTATAATTGCGCCCTAAAAATTTTTCAATAGTTTTTGACTTAGTAGGTGATTCCACGATTACTAAATTTTTCGTCATAATAATAAGTCCTCCTAAATTCGGTAATACCTGCGCCCATCTGCCAGGCCAAGTTTACCTTGCATTTGCAGATCCAGCAGTTCCCCGCTGATCTCTGCCAGAGAGCGACCGCTTAATTCTACCAGTTCCTCTAACGTAACCGGTTCCTGTGTCATTATATCCATCAATTGTTTAGCCAGTTCTGAAACGGCCTCTGCTCCTTCACTGGCAAACAACGATAAATTCTCTATTTTCTGCTTACTGCCGAAGTTCAATTCCAGATCATTCAAAATATCTTCCGGCCTATCTACAAGCTGTGCTCCAGATTTTATCAGACTATGGCAGCCAATACTGTTAGGCAGATAAATACTTCCTGGAATACAATATACCTCATGCCCTTCATCTGCGGCAAATTCAGCCGTTATCATAGCACCGCTCTTTTTAGCCGCCTCAACTACCAGTATACCTTTCGTCATTCCGTTGATGATTCTGTTGCGCGACGGGAAGTTAGCAGCAAGAGGTTCTGTTCCAGGTGCAAATTCTGTTACCAGCGCCCCATTTGAACATATCTCACGCGGATAAACAACATCTATACCGCAGCCAAGTACGGCAATCGTACTTCCCCCAGCCTGTAAAGCACCTTTGTGAGCAGCACTATCAATACCCTTAGCTCCACCGCTTACAATAACCAGCCCCGCTGAAGCAAGATCAGCAGCAAAGTCACCCGCCGCCTTTAACCCATAAGTAGAAGCTCGACGTGAACCAACGATACCTATACTGCAATCAAGCCTGGGCAAATTACCCTTGATATATAAAACCTTCGGCGGTAATGCGATATGCCTTAATGAGACCGGATAGTCCGCATCACTGCTTATCATCAGCCGCACCTGCTGCCGCTCGCAAAAATTCTGCAGCTGTTCAGGTAACGCAAGATTTCTAAATTTTAGGAACTTATCAATGGCCGCCTCTTTATAAACGCGGGCAGCCAAAAGCTCTTGTCTATCAGCAAGATACGCACTACGCGCACTGCCAAACACCGCAACTAAAGCTTCAAGCTTACTGTTGCCCAATCCGACAGCAGCGCTTAAAGCACCCCAATAATAACGCTCCACAGCAATGCCTCCGATAAATTGCAGGCATCCACACGAAAACCGGGTGTCGCAAAATATTATTTTTCCCAAATCCATTTCATTATAGAGTTGATTTAGTCAACGGTCAAGCTTTTACTTATTTTTCAAGTTTTTTTAAAATATAATTGCTTATTTCTTCTGCAGCTCCAGGTTTACCATATTTCAAGCTGCGCTGCTGCCTCTGAAGCAAGCGTACTTGGGAGTCGACATCCGCATATCGGCAGACCATCGTTTTTACTTCCTGAGACGAACCGGCTACCTGTGCACCGCAATACTGCTCTAAATAAACAGCATTACCGGTTTCCTGACCAGGCAGCGGCTTATAAATAATATAATTGCAGCCCGCAATCAATGTTTCAGCCGCTGTTAAACCACCGGCTTTAGTTACGACAATATCAGCAGCCAGCAATAACTCCGGTACATCATCCGTAAATCCATAAACAGTCAGTGGTATTTCTTTAAAAATTTCCAGGCGGTGCTGCAAAATTTCATTATGTCCTGCGACCGCAATTATTTTCAAACGCTGTGGCAAATAACCGTGGAAAGCTTTAACTATGCTCTCCATCGGTAACAAGCCTTCGCCGCCGCCCATCAACAGACATACTATATCCTGCTCAGACCAATTAAATTTACGACGCAGCTCCTGACGATCATATGCTTGGTAAAATTGCCGCCGAACCGGTATTCCCGTCGGTAAAACCTCAGCATCAGTCCCATCAAACTGTGCACGCAGATTTTCTGATGCTGCAAAATACACATCAACGCCTTCGCAAAGCCACCATTTATGTACAGTATAATCAGTAACCACCGCTCCCAACAGCAAATCCGGCTTGAATTTTTTCTTATAGATAGCCATGATACCTGCCGGTGTAGCATGTGTGGCAATTACAGCATCGGGGTTGGTCCTGACGATAAAATCCTGTGCCAAACTTGCTAAGGTACCATTAATAAAGTTACGCAGCCATAGCGACCCGCTCTGACGGTTTCCCCATTTATAAGCCAGCTCATACAGCCAGGGACAATATGAGAGTACCCATAAATAAAAACGTAAAAAAGCATTGCCGATACTGCCCGGAAAAAAGTCAAAAATACTTCCGTGCACTACCTGCACATTGTCTGCCAGTGCAAAAGACTGTTCCAGAGCCTGAGCGGCCAGCTTATGCCCTGAACCTATCGGAGCCGACAATAATAATATTGTATATTTTTTTTCACAAGATGCCATTTATAAACTCCATTTAAGAAAAATTTATCAAAAAACTTGAACCTGTAGCGCTATTATTGTATCATAAAATGTAATTAGCACAATATCAAGAGCTAATTTATTCTATATAATGATGGAGGTTATCATGAAAAATCGTTTACCAGTTGAACATTTTCATTTTCCGGTAGAAAAAATCAAAGCCGGTTATTACACCGACGCTTATTTTCTGCGTACCGAGGAGATACTGAATGGCGATAATCACCATCCTAGAGTAATGATGCAGCTTTTTACCCGTGAACCGGTAGTTGTTTGCGGCATCGATGAAACTATCGCCCTGATCAAAACCTGCGCACATAATCCTGAAAATATTACGATCTATGCTTTACATGACGGAGATGAGGTTGCCCCCTGGGAAACACTAATGACGATCGAAGGTGATCTGGCAGACTTTGCCCATCTGGAAACTATCTATCTTGGTTTTCTGGCGCGGCAAAGCCGTATAGCTACTAATGTACGCCGTGTTGTCAAAGCAGCAAACGGCAAACCGGTCCTCTTTTTCCCTGCCCGGTATGATACCTATCAAACCCAGGAATCTGACGGCTATGCTGCTATGATTGGCGGTATCAAAGGTTTCTCTACTGATGCCAACGCCTTAGCCAGCAATGGCAAAGGTCTGGGAACTATTCCCCACGCCCTGATCGCAGCATACAACGGCGACACGCTGGCAGCAACCAGCGCCTTTGATAAATATGTAGCGCCTGATATCGCGCGTATTGCCCTGGTCGACTTTGATAATGACTGTGTTGGTACGACTTTACAGGTAGCACGCAAACTTGGCCGCAAATTAGCAGGAGTCCGCTTGGATACCTCCGGCACTATGGTAGATAAAAGCCTGCTCAGCCAAATGGGTATGTTCAAACCGACAGGCGTCTGCAAGGAACTAGTACATAATGTACGCACAGCACTTGATGCAGAAGGTTTCGATTATGTAAAAATTATCGTTTCCGGCGGATTTGACGCCGAACGTATCAAAGAGTTTGAAGCATTAAAGGTTCCTGTAGATACTTATGCAGTAGGATCCAGCCTTTTTGACGGTAATATCAACTTTACAGCGGATATCGTTATGGTAGACGGCAAAGAATGCGCTAAAGCAGGACGAGTACATCTTCCCAACCCACGGCTGGAACTTGTTAAGTAATTTTGAAAAAAGTAAAAGCACTGTGAGATTCTCACAGTGCTTTTTTATCAAACAAGATTATTTTTTCCAGATACCAAGCGGAGCTCCTACAGGCCAGAACTGACGACCATAGAAATTATTAAGGAACCCGGCTCCGGCGCCATATAAGGAAATAAGCGCTACTGCCATTTCAGCATAAGCAGCCATGGTGTGCGGGAAATGACCGCCGATACCAAGTCCGTCTAAAGCTAAACCTAAAAGTAAGATATCAATGAAAACCATATCTACGAATAAGAACAGACTTGCAGAGGACGCAGCAATGGTACCAATGCAGGCAAATATAAAATAGGCCAAAAATGCAAAACCAATAGCTTTAGGATCCACACCGGCAGCAAGACCAGGACCAAAGGTTCCTGCTTTAATCATCCAGCTCATACCTACTGCAGACCAGAAAAAGCCGAAAGCACTGAAAATTGTTGCGCCAAAAATATTGCGATGGCAATAGTCAAAATAACCAGCCAACAGCTGGGCGAAGGATCCGCAGAAAAGAGCCCACGGCAAAACCCAGGATACTCCTTCAACGATACCTAATTTTTGTGCAGAAGCCACCATTGTTACGACGGCCAGACCAAATAGTCCCAAGGGTGTAGGGTCGGCTACTGCGATTTGAACATGCTGCGTTGAATCATTATTAGTACTCATTCATACGCCTCCTTTATTTTGGTTTGGTTGTGAATTATTCCACACGCATATATAATATACTTTAAAACTAACAACATCGTCAATAACTGTTACATAAATTTAACACTTTTGTATACAAGTGTGATATTGTATATTTTTCAGAAAACTTATCTGTACTATAATCGCACTATTTTAGTATATAATTTATATAAAAGGAAGTGATTTTATGAGTTTAAATGCTACCCCATCTTCTGAACGCGTTCACATCGGTATCTTCGGTAAACGTAACGCCGGCAAATCAAGCCTTATCAACGCGATCACCGGGCAAAATTTAGCAATCGTTTCTGAAGCCAAAGGTACAACCACAGATCCTGTTTATAAAGCTATGGAACTGCTGCCGCTGGGACCAGTAATGATCATTGATACTCCGGGTATCGACGATGAAGGCGTTTTGGGCAGCCTGCGTATTCAAAAAGCATATCAGGTACTCAACAAAACCGATATCGCGCTTGTAATTATTGACGCTGCAGTTGGCCCTTCTGCTGAAGATCTGCGTTTGATAAAACGGATCAATACAAAAAAAATCCCCCTGCTCATCGTTATCAACAAATGTGAAACCATAAATGAAGATAAAAAAACTGCTTATCAAGCTCTGCTGTCAAACGGGAAACTTTTATTTGTCAGTGCTGAACAGAAGCTCAATATTTTTGAGCTTAAAGAAGCAATCGCCCAAACCGTACCTGCAGATGAAAATAAAGCACAGATAGTTGCTGATCTGCTGTCGCCTTCGGACTTCGTTGTCTTAGTAGTGCCCATCGATTCTGCCGCCCCTAAAGGAAGGCTGACCCTGCCGCAGCAGCAAACGATCCGCGATATTCTGGAAGCAGACGCTGCCGCTATTGTAGTTAAAGAAAACGAACTGACCAACACACTGCAAAATTTAGGTAAACGACCCAAACTGGTTATCACCGACAGTCAGGTCTTTAAAAAAGTTGCTGCTGAAACGCCGGCAGATATTCTTCTGACCTCTTTTTCGATCCTGTTTGCACGCTATAAAGGTAATCTGCAGACTGCCGTTCAAGGCGTTACAGCACTCGACAGCCTTGAAGACGGAGATAAAATCCTCATAGGCGAAGGCTGCACACATCACCGCCAATGCGATGATATCGGCACCGTCAAGCTGCCACGCTGGATCAAAGAATATACCGGTAAAAATCCAGAATTTATTTTTACCAGCGGCACGGAATTCCCCCTAAACTTATCGCCGTATAAAATGATCATCCACTGCGGCGCCTGTATGCTGAACGAACGTGAAATGCAGTACCGCATCAAATGTGCTGCGGACCAAAACATACCTTTCACCAATTACGGTATCACAATCGCCTATATCAACGGTATTTTAAAACGCACCGTTGAACCCTTTCCACAGATTTATAAATTGCTGGATAAATAATAAAAAGCTGAAACCTTTTGGTTTCAGCTTTTTATTTAAACTTTAGCGCACTTCTTCAAACATTTCTGCACCCACACCGCAGGTAGGACAGGTATAATCTTCGGGCAGGATTGCACCTTCATAAATATAGCCGCAAACCTTGCAGCGAAATTGTTTTAAACCTGCTACAGACTGAATTTCTGTCGGAGCGATATAAACTCCTCCCAAATCAGCACTTCTGTCAAAATACACCGTATGCAGCATCTGTTCTGCCAACTCACTTAAGGGTTCACCGTAAAATTCTTCGTATAATTTAATGATTTCAGGATTTTCGTGGCTTAACCGCAGCTGCATCGAATCGTCACGTTTATAAAGGCCTTCGATACGCTTGGCACGCAGCGCATCACCTTTATATTCCCTGTCTTTAGGCTGACCGCCCCCACCGATGCATCCGCCCGGACAAGTCATTACTTCGACAAAATGATAGCTTTTTTCGCCGCTTTTGATTTTTTCGATCAATTTACGGACATTAGCAGTACCATAGACGATAGCAACCTTTACTTTCAAGCCGTCAATGTCTACGGAAGCTTCTTTGATACCTTCCAAACCGCGTACGGGCTTCAAATCATATAGTGCTGCCGGAGCAGTTTTTTTCGTTACAAAAGTGTAAGCACTGCGTACTGCAGCTTCCATAACGCCACCGGTATTACCGAAAATCACGCCGGCACCTGACCCCAGTCCCATAAAGTCATCATATGCCTTGTCTTCCAATGCTGTGAAATCAATATTTTCATCTTTGGCCAGCATAGCCAGTTCACGCGTAGTAATAACATAATCCATATCACGCATACCGTTAATACCTAAATGCCTTGCAGCAGCATTCATTTCATCACGGCGGATTTCATATTTTTTAGCTGTACAGGGAGTAACAGCCACATTAACTATTTTTCGGGGATCAAGTCCCATTTTTTTTGCAAAATAAGTTTTGATTGTTGGCCCCTGCATTCCTATCGGGCTTTTAGCACTGGAAATATGCGGAAGCATTTCCGGATAATAGGTTTCAGCAAATTTGACCCAGGCCGGACAGCAACTGGTAAACTGTGGCAGCGGTTTTTCGCCTTTTGTGATACGTTCCACCAACTCACTGGCTTCTTCCATGATAGTAAGGTCAGCAGCAAAATTAGTATCCAACACATAATCTGCCCCCAGTTTTTTCAGCAGCGCTACCATTTTTCCTTCAACAAAGCTACCGTCTGCCATAGCAAATTCTTCACCTAAAGCAATGCGCACAGAAGGAGAAGTGCTGAAAATAACGATCTTTTCAGGATCGCGCATTGCTGCTGCTACTTCATAAGCCTCAACCTTTTCAGTAATACTGTCTGCCGGGCACACATTAGCGCACTGCCCGCAGTTTATACAGATAGGCACATCTCCGGTCGCCTTGAGATCGTAGGTACCGCAGACACCGATATAATCGGTGCAGACTGCTTTACAGGAACCGCATTTTATGCATTTGAATTCCAACCTTTGTACAGCAGGATTATCCGGTTCAATAGCAACACGGATATCTGTAAATTGATGTTTACTCATATAAAAGACCCTCCTCTTTTATCACTGCCTTTATTATAACTGCTCTCAATTATTCTTGCAATAGATACTAAAAGAAAATTATTATCCTAATTGCAGATAAAAAATAACTGCCGTAACGCAGTTATTTTATCTGTCCATATAAATTTATTCAAAAGTATAAAACTCATCGCCACTGCCGCATTAGATATGAGTAAATAAAGCACACTGCTATTTTTTATAACGTTTATAAGCAAAAAACACGATGCCCGTAACAATAACCAACACTGTCAAACGCATACTGTTTTGCTTAAAATTTACAATATCATGCCCAATAACAACTTCTAATGCCGTCGAAGGAAATTTACCGATCAGGTTGGCAATAATATAATCTCCGACGCTGATTTTGCTCAAAGCCCCGATGGCAGTTAAAATTCCCGAAGGAAAATAAGGCAGCGCTCTGGCAAATGCCATCCACTGCAAACCGTTCTTACCGCTGGCTTCGTCGATATTTTTCAGGCTGTTACTTGTAGCAATGATCTTTTCAGCAGTACCTCTGAATAAATAACGCATCAGCAGAAAGCTGATCACAACACCGACAGTTTCCGCCAGCCAGGAAATCAGTATTCCCAGTGGCAGACCGAAAATCAAACCATTAGCCGTCGAAAGAAAAATTGAAGGAAAAATACTGGCCGCATTGATGAACACATCCAGTAAAAAACTGATTACAATTGCCCAGGGCCCAAAAGACCGCAGATATTCAGCCAAAGCATTGACGTTACCGCTGATAGCCAGTTTAAGAGTTTTATCAAAAAAATCCTGAGCAAAAAAATGTATACAGCATCCCAGCAGCACCAAAAAAGCCACCGCAATGATTTTAGTTATGACATCAGGGTCACGATACCATTTAGTTTTATTCTCCATTAAAACTCCTTTAATATTACGAATAAAAAATACGCTGGAACCGTTCGTCAAATTGACTGCTAAGAGCATCTTCGATCTCTCGCAGCATCTGCGGGTTCTTGAACGCTTTTTTCGCTAATTCACGTGCTTCTATCAAAACGTCTATATCTTGCAGTATATCAGCAATATATAAATCAGGCAAGCCGTGCTGACGCAAACCGAATAATTGCCCGGCACCGCGCAGCTCCAGATCTTTTTCTGCCAGAAAGAACCCGTTATCACTGTCGCGCAATACCTGCAGTCGTTCCAGTGTTTCCTTATTGTCATTATCCGTAAGCAGCACACAGTACGACTGATCCTTGCCGCGCCCTACCCTGCCGCGCAGCTGATGCATCTGGGCCAACCCGAATCTGTCAGCATTTTCGATGATCATCAGCGTTGCATTGGGAACATTGACACCAACTTCAATAACTGTCGTCGTAATCAGCACTTTGATTTCTCCTGCGGCAAAGAGGCTCATAATTTCTTCTTTTTCCTGGTTTTTCAAACGTCCGTGCAGCAGAGCGCAGGGAATATTTTTTAAATACGTTGCCTGCAGTTCCGTATAAACTTCTGTTGCCGAGCGCGCTTCTACACCTTCAGATTCATCGATCAGAGCGCAGACAACATAAGCCTGATGTCCGGCCTGTACCTGACGCACCAGTCCACCATATACGGAATTACGCTTCTCACCGGTGTAGCACAAAGTCTCAATCGGTTTACGTCCAACAGGTTTTCCCTGCATCATGGAAGTATCAAGATCACCATAAATAGTTAAAGCTAAGGTTCGCGGCATCGGAGTAGCAGTCATAACTAAAATATCTGGGGCAAACTGTGATTTATTGGATAATTTCGCCCTCTGATCTACACCAAAACGATGCTGTTCATCAGTAACCACCAGCGCTAATCTGGCAAAAACAACATCGTCCTGGATCAGGGCATGCGTGCCAACCAGTACATCAATCTCTCCCAGCTCCAGATTTTCTAAAATTTCCCGACGTTTAGCTTTTTTGACACTGCTTGTCAAAAGCTCGACTCTTAACCCCTGTTTGCCCAAATATTCTGTCAGGGTTTCAAAATGCTGCTGTGCCAAAATTTCTGTCGGCACCATAATACAGCCCTGATATCCGTTTTCAACCGTTTTAGCCAGCGCCAGAGCCGAAACAACAGTCTTGCCAGATCCTACATCGCCCTGCAGCAACCTGTGCATCGGCTTGTTATCCTGCATATCAAGTGATATTTCCTGCCAGGCCTTCTGCTGCGCTTCAGTAAGTTCAAACGGCAGTGAGTTTTTCACCGCTGTAACAAGTTTGCCGTCCACGCCGTGCTTGATGCCCTGCCTCACCTCTTTAATGCGGTCGCGATAATAGAGCAGCCCGCATTGCAGTAGAAACAGTTCTTCAAAAATAAATCTTTTTTTAGCTTCTGCCAGTTTAGCAAAACTGCCAGGAAAATGAATATTCTTCAATGCAGTATAACGATCCGGCAGCTGCCTTTCTGTTATAATACTTGCCGGCAATGTTTCCGGCAAATATTGTTCTGCCTTTGCCAGTGCCTGTTTGACTGCTGTACGTACCGCTACCTGTGTCAAAGAACCTGTCAGACTATAAACAGGTAAAATTCCTAAAGCATTGATACTTTCATTACGGTCGGCAATTTGAATAAACGCTTCGGAAACAAATTTTGCCGTTGTACCGCGGCGTACTTTACCAATAACAATCAGACGCATACCTGATTTGTATTTACGGGCCTGATACCGCTGCGCTGCAAACAGAAAAATATCGGCGTAACTGCCATCGTCCTGAACTGTGATCACAGTATAGCGTTTCCCTCTGCCTGAATATTTATCTGCAACTCGAAACACTTCCCCTGTAAAAAGCTGTTTTTCGTTATCAGTAGTCAGCTCTCCAATACGTTTCACTTTAGAATAATCAAGATAACTGTCCATTCTCGGGAACCGGTTGAGTAGATCACCGACCGTTTCTATATTCAATTTCTGAAATTCTAAAGCTTTTTTTATCCCTATACCTTTTAAACTGGTAACAGGCTCACGCCACCACATAAAATCACTGCCAATCTATAAAATTTACTTGCTTTTACCTACAGTCTATGGTATGATACTTTTGTTAAATTTGTAACTAATGCTCGTAATACGTTAAGGAGGTGGGACTCATGGCATCCATTTGCGAAGTCTGCGGCAAAGGTACTCTCGCTGGCAATAACGTCAGCCATTCCAATAGACATACTAAACGTGCTTGGAAACCGAACATTCAACAAGTAAGGGCTATTGTTAACGAATCTGTAAAACGCGTTAATGTTTGCACTCGTTGCTTGCGTTCCGGTAAAGTTACCCGCGCTATCTAATTTATGATTATTAAAAATAAACCAAATACCTAACGGTATTTGGTTTATTTTTATTTTACCGGTACACCGCATTCCGGACAAAATTTTACAAGCGAACTGATTTTGGCCTTACAGCTGGGACAAAGGATAAAGGCCCGGTATTCACGCAGCTTGTTTTCAAATAAGTCGTAAAAAAGATTGACTTCTTTATCCTGTGGCTTCCAGTTATAAACCTGAATCCTCTTACCATGAACATCAGCAAAAACCTGAGTAGTTTCTTCGTCCATCGCCTGTGCCGAAAAACGCATAACCTTTTTATCATTATGGCATTCAAGAATGCCATTTTCATCATCACGGGAATCAACCGTCACACCCATTTCATTGACTGTAAGCAATAACAGATTCCAAGCGCTTTTATTGTTTATTTCGTAAATACGGTTATCAAAACAACCGCCGGCACCATCAATTCTCATTAGCTGACCTCCAGAAAATTTTAGATAATAAATTAATACTCATATTATAACATAAAATAAACGCCAATCGCAGTGCTTTAAACGAATAAATCGTAACAATTATGTAAAAAATCCCCAAACCTGACGGCTTGGGGATTTATTTTCAACCTTATTATTTTGCGTAGTCAACAGCGCGTGTTTCACGAATGATGACGACTTTGATCTGACCGGGATATTCCATCTCGGCTTCAATCTTTTTAGCAATATCGCGCGCTAACAAAATAGATGTAGCATCATCGATCTGGTCAGGTTTTACCATTATGCGAATTTCGCGTCCTGCTTGGACAGCAAAGCATTTTTCAACGCCTTCAAAAGATTCAGAAATCTCTTCCAATCGAGTTAACCGTTTCAAATAGCTTTCCAATGTTTCGCGTCTCGCGCCAGGTCTTGCGGCAGAAACAGCATCAGCTGCAGCTACCAGAACTGCTTCAACACTCTTAGGCTCTACATCGCCATGATGGGCCATGATAGCATTGAGTACCAATTCAGATTCACGATATTTCTTAGCAATTTCCATGCCGATCTCAACGTGGGAACCTTCCATCTCGTGATCGATAGCTTTACCAATATCATGCAGTAAACCAGCACGTTTGGCTAAAACTACGTCAACGCCCAATTCTGAGGCCATCAAGCCTGCTAGATGAGCAACCTCAACAGAATGATTCAGGACATTTTGACCATAGCTGGTACGATATTTCAAGCGGCCCAGTAATTTTATCAGTTCAGGATGCAAACCATGCACACCTACCGCAAAAGTAGCCTGCTCGCCTGCTTCTTTGATCTTTTGTTCGACCTCTTTTTGTGCTTTTTCAACCATTTCCTCGATACGGGACGGATGGATACGACCGTCGTTGATCAGTTTTTCCAGAGCAACGCGGGCAACCTCACGGCGTACGGGGTCAAAACCGGAAATAATTACCGCCTCCGGCGTATCGTCAATGATCAGGTCAATACCGGTCAAAGTTTCCAGTGTCCGGATATTTCTGCCCTCACGGCCAATGATACGGCCTTTCATTTCATCATTAGGCAGGGCTACTACAGAAACAGTAGTTTCTGCTACGTGGTCGGCCGCACAACGCTGAATCGCCAGAGAAATGATCTCTCTGGCCTTCTTGTCTGCTTCCTCTTTCGCCTGCTGCTCCAAATCTTTAATGAGCATTGCGGTTTCGTGTTTCACTTCTTCTTCAACAGATTGAAGAAGTTCTTTTTTAGCATCTTCGGTAGATAAACCGGACAAACGTTCCAGTTCGCTCATTCCCTTTCGCAGTCCATCATCCTTTTTGGCCGGCCTGTCCCTGAGGAAAGTCTCTCTAACAGCTAAGTGTTCCTCTTTTTTCTCAAAAGACTCTATCTTACGGTCAAGATTTTCTTCTTTTTGCAAAAGACGTCTTTCCTGACGTTGGATATCACTGCGACGCTCTTTATTTTCTCGTTCCATCTCACTGCGCATGCGGTGGATTTCTTCTTTAGCTTCTACTAACGCTTCTTTGCGTTTAGCTTCACCGGTCTGTTCCGCCTCCTGAATGATACGAATAGCGGTTTCTTCAGCAGTAGCAATTTTGTTTTCAGCAACATTTTTACGTACTAAATAACCGATCGCACCACCAACGGCACCAGCACCGATAGTAATACCGATAAGTTCTAAAATGATTTTCACCTCCTTATTAATTTTTAAAAAAAATGAGGCAACAAACTATTGTCGCCTCGTGGATAACATTCATTCATTAATTATTAACACGATTGGATACTATAATTTTAAATGGATTTTATATAAAAGTCAAGTTAGCAGTCATCCATTAATATCACAGAACCATGTATATTATTAATGCTTTTTTGAATATATTTACTTGCAAAGCCACGCGCATACAGGTATCTGCCAATAGCGGCCCGTCCTTCCTGCGTAGCAGGATCATATTTTTTAGGATTACGTTTTAAACAAGACTGCAGAGCCTTCTCCGCCCGTTCCTGTTCCTCAGCTTCAGAAAGCTGCGCTAAAATATCGTTTATATAACGTTCTGCCACATTTTTTTTCTGCAGCTCCAGCCGCAGGTGACATCTGCCATAGTATTTTTTAGAAAGCCAGGCTTCAAAAACCCTCTGTCCATAACGTTTTTCATCTAAGAAACCATATTCCAGCAGTTTTTGGATAGTACTCTTGATGATGCCAGTATCTGCGCCTTTACGTTTCAGCTTCAGTTCCATATCCTTACGGCTGTAATCACGATAACTCAGAATATCTAAAGCATAATCATACGCTTCCTGCTCAGTCGTTAAGTTCTTGGACGACCGGTTCAGCATCGCTTACACCGCTTTCTGCGCTTACTAATTTGGCAATAGTATGCTCGCGGATCTTGGCTTCGATCTCAGCAGCCATTTCCGGATTTTCTTTGAGAAAATCTTTGACCTTTTCTTTGCCCTGTCCCAAACGAACCTCGCCGTAGGAATACCAGGCACCGCTTTTATTGATGATGTCAAACTCTGCACCCAGATCTACGATGCAGCCTTCATGGGAAATGCCTTCACCGTACATAATATCAAATTCTGCCTGTTTGAAAGGCGGAGCGATTTTATTTTTAACGATTTTCACGCGGGTACGGTTGCCTATCATATCGTTGCCGTTTTTCAGAGTTTCAATCCGCCGTACATCCATGCGGACAGTGGAATAAAATTTCAACGCTCTGCCGCCGGTAGTTGTTTCTGGATTTCCGAACATAACTCCGACTTTTTCGCGGATCTGATTGATGAAAACAGTAGCACATTTAGACTTGGAAATGATACCAGTCAGCTTACGCAGAGCCTGACTCATCAACCTGGCCTGCAGGCCAACGTGAGAATCACCCATCTCGCCTTCGATCTCTGCACGCGGTACCAAAGCCGCTACGGAGTCGATAACGATGATATCGATAGCGCCGCTGCGTACTAAAGCATCAGCGATCTCCAATGCCTGTTCGCCGTTATCAGGCTGCGAAATCAGCAGATTGTCGACATCGACGCCCAGCTTACGTGCGTATTCAGGGTCCAAAGCATGCTCAGCGTCGATAAACGCCGCATAACCACCGATTTTCTGTGTTTCAGCGATCATATGCAGGGCAACTGTAGTTTTACCGGAAGATTCCGGGCCATAGATCTCGATGACCCTGCCGCGTGGAATGCCGCCTACTCCCAAAGCTATATCTAAAGACAAAGCGCCTGTAGGAATAACCTCTATGTTCATTTTAGCGCTGGCTTCGCCCAATTTCATGATCGAACCTTTACCGAAATCTTTTTCGATTTGGCGCATTGCATTTTCCAACGCTTTTGTTTTTTCAGCGTTCAGTTTTTCCGTACTCATTTGATCAAGCCTCCTGTTTCGTTGCTGTCAATTACTATCTACAAATAGTATACAAACAACTGTTCGAGGTGTCAAGATTTATTTATTTTTTCAGCAACCGGGCAATTTCTTCCCCGCTGAATTTATAGGTTTCGTTGCAGAACTGGCAATGCACCTCTGTTTCCTCATCCTGACTCATGGCCGAGATATCTTCCTGCCCTAAAGTCGCCAATGCTCCCAATATCTTTTCTCTACTGCAGCGGCATTTATAACTCAGCTCTATGCTCTCCTGAATCGTTACATCTAGACCGCGGGCAATAGTTTCGATCATCTTTTCTGGAGTATAACCCAGCTCCAGCAGCTGCGTAACATAAGGAGTTAAACTGATGTTTTCCTCCAGCTGCGCCAGCGTTTCCTCTGCGCAGCCTGGCATTGCCTGAATAAAGTACCCGCCTGAAGCTATGACCTGCCCCTCTTTATTGACCAATACGCCTAACGCCACAGAAGACGGTGTCTGTTCAGACGTGTATAGATAATTAGTAAGGTCACTGGCGATCTCGCCGTCAACCAGTTCGGCATAGCCGGTAAAAGGTTCAGCGTTCTGCAGATAACGGGTCACAATAATATTGCCGGCTCCAATAGCGCCGCCAACATCCAGCTTGCCGTTTTTCAGCGGCAAAAATACATCCGGGTCACCTACATAACCACGCACATGCGTGCCTTCTGCATCGGCAACGACTTCGCCGATCGGCCCGTCACCCTTTAAACGCAGGGCAATGCGTTCATTATCTTTCATAGTAGCTGCTAAAAGCAGGGCTCCGTTCATCGCCCTGCCCAAAGCGGCACTAGCCAAATGGGAAGTATGATGCCTGGTAGCAGCCTCCTGTACCAGATTAGTAGTACACAGCGCATAAATTCGCACACCTTCAGCCGTGCCTTTAGTCAGAATATCTTTCATTATATATACCTCTTAGAATCTACGATTAACGTACGTTTAAAAATCAGATGTTTTTCAACAGATTGACCATTTCGATAGCAGTCATTGCAGCATCAACACCTTTGTTGCCAGCTTTAGTACCGGCACGTTCAACAGCCTGCTCAATATTTTCGGTAGTCAGAACGCCGAAAGCTACCGGAACACCTGTTTCCAGACCAACATGCGCCACGCCTTTAGAAGCTTCGGCACAAACATAGTCAAAGTTAGCTGTGGACCCGGTGCCCCGCTCGTCTTCTTCTGTGTATGCCATGCAGTTCTCAGCCCAAACAGATAACAGCATCATATTTGCCACTCACTGCAAGCTTCTGCGCTGCCAAAGGGATCTCGAATGCTCCTGGGACCCAAACTGCAGTAATATCTTCATTGTCCATCCCATGACGTTCCAGGCAGTCGATAGCGCCGCTCAAAAGCTTGCTGGTGATAAATTCATTAAAACGAGCTACAACAATAGCCACTTTCATACCTTGTGCTGTTAATTGACCTTCTAAAGTTTTCATATTCATTGCCTCCATTTTAAGTTAATTTGATTTTTATATCAGCTGCAGCAGTTGCAGTGTTTATGCTCATGACCTTCGTGCAGCTCATGCCCCATTTTTTCCTCTTTGACTTCCAGATAGAACTCGTTAAAAGGGTTAGCGTCGATAACGATAGGCACTCTTTCGCTTACGGTGATGCCATAGCCGGAAAGACCCACACGTTTGGCAGGATTATTAGGGATCAGACGAATGCTGGTCAAGCCCAGGTCGGAAAGGATCTGAGCTCCGATACCATAATCACGCAGATCCGGAGCAAAGCCCAGCTTAACATTGGCTTCAACGGTATCATAACCCTGATCCTGCAGCGCATAAGCCCTGATTTTATTCGCCAGACCGATACCACGTCCTTCCTGACGCATATACAGTACTACACCGCACCCTTCTTTTTCTATCATTCGCAGCGCTGTTGCCAGCTGATCGCCGCAATCACAGCGCAGGGAACCGAAAGCGTCGCCGGTCAGACATTCTGAATGTACGCGTACCAAGACATCTTTTTTACCGGACACCTCACCTTTAACGATGGCAACATGGCAAAGATCATCCAGATCATTTTCGTAAGCTACAGCGCGGAAATTGCCGTATTTACTCGGCAGCGCGGCTTCAGCCGCACGATGCACCATTTTTTCGTGCGCCTTGCGGTAAGCGACCAAAGCAGCAACGGTAATAAAAACCAACCCGTGTTCTTTAGCAAATTCTTTCAATTCAGGAGTACGAGCCATATTGCCGTCTTCGCTCATGATCTCGCAGCAGATACCGACTGGCTTCAATCCAGCCAGCTTACACAGATCTACAGTCGCCTCGGTGTGCCCTGTGCGGCGCAGTACGCCGCCTTCACGTGCACGCAGCGGAAAAACATGTCCCGGACGACGGAAATCATCAGGCTGCGCGTTATCATCAGCACATTTTTTCATCGTATATGCGCGTTCGTGCGCCGAAATACCCGTAGTAGTATCGACGTGATCGATAGATACGGAGAACGCAGTTTCGTGATTATCAGTATTTTTAGCTACCATCGCGCCAAATTGCAACTTATCCATGATCTCCGGAGCTGCCGGCATACAGATCAGACCGCGTGCGTATTTTGCCATAAAGTTTACTGCCTCAGGCGTACACAGCTCGGCAGCCATAATCAGATCACCTTCGTTTTCCCTATCCTCGTCATCAGTTACCAAAACCATTTTACCGGCTTTGATCGCTGCTATCGCTTCTTCAACTGTATTAAATTTGAACTCTTCCATTTTCATAGCCTCCTTATTTACATAAAACCGTTTTCGAATAAAGTAGCTTTACTCAAAACGCTGGTTTCATCCTTTTTCTCTGCCTTATTGCCAAACTTCAGCATCTGTTCAACATATTTACCGATAATGTCTGTCTCCAGATTGACCTCGTCGCCAACGGTCTTAAAGCCTAAAGTAGTTTCCTTCGAGGTATGCGGGATCAGCGATACTGAAAAAGTATCCTCGGTGACACCCGTTACCGTCAGACTGATACCATCGATAGCAATAGAACCCTTATGCAGAATGTAACGCATCAACTCCGGCGGCGTTTTTACCGTTACCACATTAGCTATGCCGTCCTGCCGGCATTTCGCGATCACACCGATCCCCTCCACATGACCGCTGACGATATGTCCGTCCAGGCCATCCATCAACCGCAGCGTCCTTTCCAGATTGACCCGGTCGCCGCTGCGCAGATCACGCAGATTGCTCAAACGCATGGTTTCCGGCATCACGTCAGCCGTAAACTCACCGCTGCCCAAAACAACTACTGTCAGGCAAACGCCGTTCACTGCAACGCTGTCGCCTATTTTTAAATTATCCAGCACTTTTCTAGCGGCTACAGTCAGATGATAACTGTTCTGCACTCTCTTCAACCCGCGCACAGTGCCAAGCTCTGCAACTAATCCAGTAAACATATCAGCATTTATTCCTTTCCACTCTGCCAGTCAGCAAAATATCTGCTCCTAAAGGCAGTGTTTCTGTCTCCTTCAAAACATAACAATCCTCCATCAGCGCAAAGCCTTTGCCGCCGACCGGAGTCAACGCCTCTTTGCCGCCGATCAGTTTCGGTGCGATAAACGCATAAATACGATCCACCAAGCCGGCTTCTAAAAAGTCACCGTGCACTGTACTGCCTCCTTCAACCAAAATACTGGTCAGATTACGCCCAGCCAGCTCCTGCAGCAGCAACGCTACAGGCAGCTTGCCATTGACCGCAGGCAGCTGAAGCACTTCTACCTTCGGCAGCGCCTGCAGCGCTTCTGCTTTGGCCTGCTTGGCGCCCGGTAAACAAGTGCCTGTGACCAGCAATGTTTCAGCCTCGCCGTCAAAAATCTTCGCAGTCATGGGTATTTCACAGTTACTGTCCAACACTATCCGCAGCGGGTTTCGCCCCTCTACCAACCTGGTAGTAAGCTCCGGATCATCTGCCAGCACCGTATTCTTACCGACCAGGATACAATCGTGAGCCTTGCGCAAATAGTGCCCATAAGCTCTGGCGTCCTCGCCGGTGATCCATTTCGAATCGCCGGTCCTTGTAGCTATCTTACCGTCTAAAGTCATTGCATATTTCATCGAAACAAAGGGTCTGCCGGTTACGATCCAGTGGAAAAACTTCTCGTTAAGCAGACGTGCCTCTTCTGCGCACACGCCCACAGTAACCTCGATCCCCGCATCACGTAAACGCTTAAAACCGTTGCCGGCAACCTTGGGGTTCGGGTCTTCGACCGCCGCAACCACACGTTTCAGTCCGGCAGCAATAATCGCCTCGCAACAGGGTCCGGTACGTCCAAAATGCGAACAGGGCTCCAGTGTTACATATATCGTTCCGCCACGGGCCAGCTTTTTTGCTTCCTTCAACGCATTGATCTCGGCATGAGGCTGCCCTGCCTTATGATGATAGCCTTCGCCTACAACTTCTCCATCAGCACTGACGATAACTGCACCTACCATAGGATTGGGGCTGGTATCACCTTCAGCCAGACAGGCTAAAGCCAGCGCCTGCCGCATATATAATTCATCGTCCATCAAGTCACCTTCTTCAAGTAAGCTTACGATATGCCCTGAAATTAGAAAAACCACAGGCAAAACCTTTTGGGGTTTTGTCTATGGCTCAGTAAACAAACTCATAGCCGCCTTTTCTCATCCAGACTATACTGTCGGTACCGGAATCACACCGGATCATGCTCACAAAGAAGCTCGCGGACTATAACCGCCGGTAGGGAATCACACCCTGCCCCAAAGGCTACCGTATTTAATTACTTTCTAAATATAGCACAAAATATTCAAAGCGTCAATTTCTTAAAAGCGAACTTCCTGTGAACAAACAGTATGCCTTCTGGCACCAACTATTTTTTTGGAAGCAGGCGGACTTGCTCTTCCCGCCCGCTT
>OGNI01000892.1_pt1 | contig 19212 bp, 18 predicted proteins | sample 1573421 | NCBI WGS metagenome assembly OGNI01 (sample SAMEA2581928, study PRJEB24529) | metagenome | biome: Human gut stool | place: China | collected 2011
CGCTGTTTCGTATGGTTCGTGTATCTGGGGAAAATATTGTTGATAAAAATATAGGTTATGCGTATGTTTTAGATAAAAAAGATATAGAAGTTAATGATAGAGAATCGGATTCAGATACATATTATGGACTAAAAATAAAATCAAAAACCGAAAGTGGAAGTAATGTATTTGTAAGTGGAATTGATAGTTTATATGTAAATCATTTTGAAAAAATTAATGTTGTAAAAGGAAGTGAGGAGGGGCTGAACAAGGTTCTTAATGAGAATGCCAATTCTATTTTAATGCCTGAGATTTTTGCAGCATCAAGTGATATTGGAAAGACAATAAAAATAAACATGGAAGGAAAAATGTATGATTTTATTGTTGCAGGTCTTTATTATTCCAATGATTTTAGTGAGTTAAATTGCTTTGTCAATATAAATTATTTGAAAGATACATTACATATTGGAAGCAATGAACATAATATAGTTTTTTTCAATGAAGGAAATAGCGTTTCTGATAAGAATTTACTTACAAAAGCAGATATTATGAGGAAGAGCAGAGAAAGAGCGGTAAGCGGAACCGAGATAGTGGAAGCAATCACATATCTGCTGATAACATGTGCTGTGATTTCACTGTTTATTTATTATTCGTTCATTGCAAAAAGCAATGAAAAAGATATCCTGAGATTTCAGGCAATGGGAATGCCATATTTGCAAATTATTAAAATCTATATTTGGAATGCAGTTTTTCCGATTATAATTTCTGGTATATTTTTACTTCCAATCACTAAAAAATTTACATATATATGTTTGTATGTAATGTTATCACCGTATTATTTTGTTGGAGTGAAGGACAGCGGAATATATTCTGAAATAGTTCTATTATTGTTATTTTCGCTAATATCAATAGCAGTTCAAATGTTTTATATTCTGAGATTAAAAGATAGAAAGAATTTTATTGAGGAACTTAGAAATCCTGGAATGTAGCACAAGGAGAAATAATGAAGAAAGAAATAATAAGAATTAATAATCTGAGTTACAAAGTCAAAGATGGTGATGAAGAAAAAATGTTGCTAAATAATATTAGCATCTCATTTGAGATGCCGGAGATTATTACCATATCAGGACCATCAGGTTCCGGAAAAACAACATTTTTATATGCAATTTCAGGGATGTTAGACAATTTAAAGGGTGAAATATACATAGAAGAAAAAAATATTTTAGCTTGCACAAAAAAAGAAAGAGAAAAAATACGCTTAAATGACATTAGCATTATTTTTCAAAATTTAAATTTATTTTCATTTATGAATGTTGAAGATAATATATTGTTGCCTTATTATATTAAGGAGCGAACGGTGAATGAGAAAACATGTCAATTAATGAATGAATATCTAACTATAATGAATTTAGCGGGAATAAATAAACGAGATATTCACTCATTATCAGGTGGAGAGCAACAGAGAGTGGCGATTGTCAGATCCATATTAGATTCAACAAAAATAATTTTGTGTGATGAACCAACTGCCAGTCTGGATAGGAAAAATACAGAAATATTCATGAAGACACTTGTGGATATTACGCAAAAAAGAAATGTGGCAGTTATGATCGTAACGCATGATGAAAACGTTGTGAAATATGGCACGGCAAAATATTATATGGAAGATGGAAAAATAAGAAAATATGAGTAGTACTCAACCTTGTCACTCTGTTGTGCTGCTACTGCATAGGCTGCACTGAGCGTCTGATAGAAAAACATGTATTTTTGTATGTGGAAAGGTTTAGAAAGAGATGAAAATACCGAAATTCAAAGTTCAAATGAAAGTTATATTGATGATTACAACCACTATTATATCTGTTTTTTTAATCCGATTATTATTAATGGGTGGTCTGGCAAAACTGCTTTCATTCGATAGCCAGAGAACTGAAGTATATAAAGATACAGATATCACGCATTACCAGTGGTACATTGGAAAGAATGCTAAGAAAGAATATGCTGATAAATGGGGAATGGATGAAAGCATTTTTCCAGAAAGTATTACAGATAACATGGATGTACTGGATTATAAAATGGTTTACTATAATCCGTGGGACGCACAGTATTTAAGTTATCTGGTCGTCGAATATGATGATAAGAGTTATGAGGAAGAGATACAGAGATTGGAGCAATATGATTCTAAAGAATATAAAGGATATTTTGGAACGAGAGGTTTTCGGGATAAGTACCGTCTTTTGGCAATAGAGGTTGATCCGGATCATGGATTGATATATGCGCTGGGAGAAGAAAATAATCAGATTATTTATGTGGAATTGATTTTCTGTAATTATTTTTATGATATAGATTATCAAGATGAAATCGACATACAATATTTACCAATTGGATTTGATGCGACACCGGATAATGAATATCGTCAAAAGAGGCTGAAGCGATAGAGGACAGCCTTGTTGGAGAAGATGGAATAACAGAATAAACTAAACATAGACTGCTGTGCCGTGACTATCCTCAGCAGATTGGATATCGTACTCCTGAAGCAGCCCCTGGATAAGATTTCTTTTTCCTTCGGTCATTGGTTTTGGTTTGTAAACTTCTTTTTTTCTGTTTGCCATAATAAAAGGCCTCCTATGATTTTAATATTTTATCATAGAAGACCTAATTTACAGAGATTTTTTCACAGGCTCTAGAAGATAATTATTCTATAATTTGCGCAGATGAGCTTTATCCGTATGAGTAGATTGACCTTTGAAAGAAATAGAAAAAGAACGTCTACATATGTTATTTAGATGTTCAAAGGTGTGGTAATTTTACAAAAAGTTTTTATTCATAATGATAGACTATATACAAAAGGAATTTATTGATAATGGAAAAATTAAAGATAGTAATTATATTATTGGGATTGATATGGTTTTCAGGTTGCGGATATATAAAGCAAACAAATATTGAAAGTAAAGATATAGGATTCTCAGAGGAAGAAACGACAAGTATACAAAGTGATTATGAAAATTATATAGGTACATGGTCAGAGGAAGGAAAATCTCATGAAAGTATTATATATGAGGGAGGTACAGAATTTTTGGTAGAAATCACATCAGGTAATGAACTAAACGGATATTTGTATTCGCAACAGGAAATTAGCGGTCGGTTTGCAGAGATAGATATTATATGCCGCATTGAAGATGGGGAGTGTTATTATCCTTTTTCAGATGATGGATGGGGAAATAGTGGAATATTATATATTCAGTTTGAAACAAATGTGATTAAAATCAGTGTACAAGATTTTGTGATGGGGGAATCTAACACAAGTGGATTTGGAATAGATAGAACATATATATTATCAAAAGAAGAAGCGAATCAAAATAGTACAGAATATGATGGCGAACAAAAGGAACAATTATTACAATACAGTGTTGATTGGTCAGAAGATCAGATTTTAGATGAAATTGAAAAAAGAGCTGTTTATTTAAATAGGTGTTCTTATTATGAAGAAGTGTTAGATTTTTTAGAAAATGATAGAGAAGTACGAGATATATCTATGTACATAAATCCATTGTACTATACTGACACAGAATACTATAATGAGGACAGTTTTTCAGGCGTTCCTTCTCTGATAATACATCTTGCTAAAAATGAGATATATGCGCGTCATGGATATATTTTTAAAGATGAAAATTTGAAAAACTATTTTATGGGACAATTATGGTATATTCCATCTGTAAAAGCAGAGGAATTTGATGATAGTGTATTTAGTGATATTGAAAAAAGGAATCTTGAACTGCTTAATAGACTGGATACTTATAAAAAATAAACATCACATATTTAAGAGAACGAGGAAAAATTTTTCTGTAAAGTAATATAAAAAAGTTCTTCGGTGATAAAATAAAGATTATTTCGTGTATGTAAAAAAATGAAAACATACCAGATTTTTGAAACAATTGAAGATATATATGGTTTTGAAGCAGCATAAAGTTACATTTCCCATGTAAACGATAAGATACTGCCATCAGATTGTAGATCGACAGAACCAACCATTCGAATCTTAGCATTTCCTAGCAAGCATTATAGAGAATATATGTTGTGTTGAAAATCTTTTTCGAAGTTAAGTGCTTATGAGGAGATGATGGCTCACATGGAGTATCATCTCCTTATATGCTATTCTTTCAAGGCACTTTTAAGGTGTGTTGATGCCAAAACCGGTTAGACCAGCATCATTTATAGGACGTGTTAACTGCTGGACACCGGATAATGAATATCATCAAACGAGGCTGAATCAATAGAGGACAGCCTTACCTCCATATAAAACGAGTCATCGTTATTGTGTCATCAATTTCTTTCTTTTCCGTGTCCGAAGCTCTCCGGCTGCTGGAAGAGAAATTAAAAATTGTGCTTGATACTCCGGTCAGCCGTGAGGCAATCCGAAGAGCATTAAAAAAACAAACTTCGACCTCACAAAAACGACTACTGGTGCATCACCCCCAAAAAAAAGATGATGCCAAATTTATAGCATGCATGGAAGATGTCCTTGATGTATATGAACTCCCATACAATCCTAAAAGACCAGTTGTATGCATGGACGAAAAGCCTTACCAGTTACTGGCGATGCAAGGAAACCACTGCCCATGCGTCCGGGTGACAATCAGAAAACAGATTCGGAATATGTCAGGAATGGTACCTGCAGCATATTTGCTTTTGTCGAACCGCTTGGAGGCACTCATCATGTCAGCGTGCGAGAACTAGGTTTACAACAGCTTCCGAATAGGAAGTTGTTGTAATGCTAAATATCAATATGTCAGTACACTAGTTAGAAATTTGTTTGATCATTTATATTCTGAAATAATGCACAGCCGGAAAACATAATTCATAAAAATACATGTTTGTTATTTTATGAAAACTAAGTTAGAATTACAAATATATATAAGGATATGCAAAATAAGGCAGAATGAGGTGAAAATAATATGATAAGCATTACAATATGTGATGATGAACCAGGTACGTGTAGTGATATAGAAAATATAATTTTGAATTATACACATAGCCATGCAATTGAAACCGAAATTGAGATATTTTATTCTGGTGAGACACTATATGAATCCATGGAAAAAGGTTATAGGACAGATCTTTTGTTTTTAGATATTCAACTTTTTGAAATGAATGGTGTTGAGGTGGGAAAAAAGATTAGAGAGCAACTGGGAAATGAGAAAATTAGTATAATATATATTTCTTCAAAGGAAACTTATGCAATGAGTTTGTTTCAGGTCAGACCATTTGATTTTCTTGTAAAGCCGCTTACTAGGGAAAGAATATTGGAAACATTAGAAAAGTGTATAAAAATAACTGAAAACAATAAAGGGATTTTCTATTTTAACATTGCGAAAACTATTCATAAATTATATTTTGATGAAATAAAATATTTTGAATGTAAAGGAAAAAAGATAGAGATACATTCTCAAAATGATGTAATAGAGTATTATAGCGGAATGAAAGAAGTTGAAAAGCAAGTTATTGGAAAAGGATTTTTGGCTATCCATAAATCCTATATTGTAAATACTATGTTTATTTCAGCTTATCATTATGAATCAGTGAAAATAACAGATGGGACGGTATTACCTGTTAGTCAGAAATATCGAAAAAAGATGAAAAGCTATTTGCTGGAATTGTTATAGTTCAGGAGGAAATTTTTGATTGTTATTAAGTTATGTATTTTAATTATAGATGCAATTCATATTAGTTTGTTGATGCGTTTTTGTCGAATTTATATAGGGGAATATAAAATAAATAAAAAAAGTGTTAGCATTTTTTTTGTAGCACTTTGGTTATTCAATAGCTTTATGAGAGGAACTGTTCAAGGGCTAATTTCGTCTCAAGATGCAATTCTTTTTTTGACAGAAATTTTGTTCCTATTTATAGTAACATTCTTTTATATTGGGAGAGTATATCGACGTATGGTAGTTACATTCCTCATTCCAGTTTTTTATTGGGGAGGAGAATGGATAATTATATGTATTCTTTTTCAGACGTTCATGGCTAATGATATTCAATATATTTTGGGAACAATTTGTGCTGATTTACTATTTGCAATACTTGTATTTTCACTAGATAAATTCCATAAAACAAAGCAAGAGCAAGAACGAGAGCTACTAATGCAAGAAATACATATGTATGAAAACCAATTTGATATTATTTACAGCTCGCAATTAAATGTTCAATCTCTAAGACATGATTTAAAACATCATCTAAAAATGCTTACTGACATGGTTAGGTATGAGGATAAAGAACATGTAATTGATTATCTTCATTCAATGGGAAGCTTTATGGAAAGTGAGAAAAAATATGTCACGTCAGGCAATGATAGAATTGATAGTGTCTTAAATTATATGCTTGAAAAAGCCAGAACTGCAAAAGTTGATGTTAAATGGCAAATCAGTATTCCAGAGCATCTAAATGTATCTATTTTTGATATTAATGTCATTTTAAGTAATATACTTGATAATGCGTTGAATGCATTAAATAAAGTAACGCAACCAGTGTTATACATTTATATTAAATATGATCGAGGAATACTATGTATTGATATTAAAAATAATTGCATTAATAGTAACTATTCAGAAAATACAAAAAACAAAATTGACCCATTTGGGAAACATGGATATGGGTTAAACAATGTTCGTAGAGTTGTAAGGAAATATCATGGTAATTTGGCAATTAGCTGTTTGGATGGTTTTTTTACAACACGCATTATTTTATATATAGAAGATTAGTCAAAACAATAAGAGACTAGCAAAAATGTTGAGGATGATTATACTACATATATCCATACATTAGCTGGTCTCTTTTATTTTTTCCATAAAAGTAAGCGATTTTTCCAAGATACAATTAAACAGAACTTTATGGATTACAATTGTTAGCATAACAATAAATAAAGGGAGTGGTAATTATATGCAAAATAAGGAAAAACGTTATTTTTTAATTGATGGGATTAGAGGCGCTGCGATAATTAATATGGTATTGTTTCATTTTTTATATGATATATTCATTGTTTATGAAAGAAATCCGTTATGGTACGATTGTATGCCAATACACATTTGGCAACAAATAATTTGTTGGACGTTTATTTTTATATCTGGATTTGTTTGGACATGGGGAATTAAAAGTAATTTACAGAGAGGTATATTTTTTAACATATGTGGTTTGGTTATTTCAATTATTACAGTCGTATTAATCCCGTCTGAAGAAATTTGGTTTGGAATACTTAATTTTATGGGGTGTGCGGTACTTTTAATGTATCCAATCAAAAGAACTACTGATAAGATACCACCTACTTTGGGGGTTGTGATGAGTTTTATTTTGTTCATTTTATTCAAAAATATACAAAATGGGTATATAGGCTTTGGACATTTGGTATTAGCAGTTCCAAAAGTATTATATTCCATAAAAATATTGACACCAATTGGATTTCCTTTTTCAGGTTTTTATTCAAGCGATTTTTTCCCGTTACTACCATGGATGTTTTTGTATTTGTGCGGGTATTTTTTTAATAAAATTTTTGAAAGCCATAATAAATGGAAAAAAATAGCGACTCATAAAATTCCAATATTATCGCTGGTAGGGAAAAAAACTATTTGGATATATTTACTCCATCAACCAATAAGCATGCTCATATGCAATCTTTTATTTAGATAAGGAGCCGTAGGTATGAATACAATTTTAAACGTAGAAAACATTGTTAAAACGTATGGAAAAAAATAAATATAAAAAGAGCTCTTAATCACATTCAATTTAGCTTAATGGAAGGGGAATTTGTAAGTATCATGGGACCATCAGGTTCTGGAAAAACAACATTGCTTAATTGCATTTCAACAATAGATGCGATAGACTCAGGACATATTTATTTGAATAATCAAGATATGACCAATTTAACAACTCAAAAGGCGGCGCAGTTTCGTAAGGAAAATTTAGGTTTTATTTTTCAGGACTTTAATTTGCTAGATACACTAAGTATAGAAGAGAATATTGCATTACCTCTTTCAATTAGTAACATATCAACAAAAAAAATACAGAATGAAGTGAAAAAAATAATGCAAAGGCTTTCGATTGAAGATATAGCAAGTAAATTTCCAATGCAGGTATCAGGGGGACAAAAGCAACGATGTGCCTGTACACTAGTTTTTTTCTCCACCTTACGCAAAACTCAAAGAGACCTTATTTTTATCCTCATAAGGCTCTCTTTGTCTTAATGCAGTTCCACTCATTTTCCAATATATACTTGGTAACATTGAATTGTTCTACATAACACAAAATCTTTTTTAAGTATACCATAATATTGCAAATGTGTACTTGGCAAAATGGAAAATATCAAACCACCAGTTGAACTGGTGGTTAATAATTGCCGTACAACTTTACGGAGTAAATGACATAGTTCATGCTAAAATGATTGACGGAACCCCACAAAGAAGGTAATATTTTACCGAAAGAAAACTTGATAATTGTAAGAAAATCATAGAGAAAGGTCATAGCATGGGCATTACAATAGAAGAATTAAAAAAACTTGATAAAAACACTTATCAGATCATTGATATCCGGGACGAGAATGAGGTCGCCCACGGAGCGATTCCGGGGGCGGTGGCGACACCGGCAGATTCTATCGAAGGAAATGAGAATATTGATTTTTCAAAAAAATTAGTAATCTGCTGCAGCCGTGGACGTTTCAGCGTGGAAGTTGCCGAAGGACTGGAAGAGAAAGGAATGGATGCGGTAAGTCTGGAGGGCGGATATATTGCATGGCTTCTGGATGCGATGAAGCAGGAGGAAGAGGTAGACATCTGCAAGGATGTGGAACTTTCCATCCGTAAAAAGTTCCGTAAAAGCATCTGGTGCAAATTCACAAAAGCAATAAATCAGTACGAGCTTGTCAAACCGGGTGACCGCATTGCGGTCTGTATTTCCGGTGGAAAAGATTCCATGCTTATGGCAAAGCTTTTTCAGGAATTAAAAATTCACAATAAATTTGATTTTGAAGTGAAGTTTTTGGTCATGGATCCAGGATACAGTCCGGCAAATCGAAAAGTGATCGAGGAAAACGCCAGAAAACTTAATATTCCGATCACGATTTTTGAATCGGATATTTTTGATTCTGTATACAATATTGAAAAATCACCGTGTTATCTGTGCGCGCGGATGAGACGCGGACATTTATATCATTTTGCGCAGGAACTGGGCTGCAATAAGATCGCACTCGGACATCATTATGATGATGTGATCGAGACAATCCTCATGGGTATGCTTTACGGAGCACAAATCCAGACGATGATGCCAAAACTTCACAGCACCAATTTTGAGGGAATGGAACTGATCCGTCCGCTTTATCTTGTGCGTGAGGACGATATCAAGGCGTGGCGTGACTATAATGGACTTCATTTTATCCAGTGTGCATGCAAGTTTACAGATACCTGTACCACCTGCAATAACGAGGAAAATCGTTCGAAACGTGTGGAGATCAAGGAACTGATCAAAAAATTAAAAGAAGTCAATCAGTACGTGGAAGGCAATATTTTCAAGAGTGTGGAAAATGTGAATCTGGAAATGGTTGTCGCCTATAAAAAGGACGGCGTAAAACATCATTTTCTCGATGATTATGATACAAAAAAGTAAGCAGAAGAAATCTATTAGCAAAAAATGAAAAAATATTGATTTTGGCTAATAGAGAAAAGATGATTTGAAAAGAAATGAAGAGGCTGTGATAGTCTCTTCATTTTTTTGGTACAAATTCGATTTTTAAAGTCATATCCATTGCATCTGCCAGACGTTTTAAGGTCAAAATGGATGGATTGGCGTTACCACGTTCCAGTTTGCTGATATCGCTCTGATAGATTCCCGTTTTTTCGGAGAGTTGTTTTTGTGTCAGCATGGCATATTCTCTTGCTCTTGCAAGGCTGGAAGCAAGTGCGAGGGATGGGTCAACAGATTCAATACGAATAAATACACCATCTTCCCAGATCGTTTCAGAATCTAAGTCCAGATCATCACTCCAGGACACACCATAGCCGCCGGTATCTGCATGAACTTTCGATGCGAGGGATGGATTATTGATAATTTCCTGAAATTGAGGAAGAATGGAAAGCATTTTCCGCAGGTCATATTGAATTACTTCACCACCTATAAAAATTGCCTGAAGAATATTCTGATTAATCATTGATACACTTTGCACTCTGTGAGCCATAGGATGCACCTCCTTCAAATTTTAATGATGTAAAGTTTTGTGTTCTTTTTGGCGCAGGTACATTTTTATTGTTATTCCAAAGAAACGTGCAATGACGGGCATATAATTCCTTCTTTCATATTTTTTGTATATTATATAGGATATATCCTATATAATCAAGATGTTTTACAAATTTTTAATACTCATTTCAGAAAAAATAGGGTATGATGTACACAGGAATTTTAGACAGAGAAAAGAATAATTCTCTGATTTTTCCACATAATAACTCCAAAGTGAAATAACAGCATTGGAGGAAAAATATTAAATGAAAGCCACAGGGATTGTACGCAGAATAGATGATCTGGGAAGAATTGTAGTTCCGAAAGAAATTCGGAGAACCTTAAGGATCCGGGAGGGCGATCCTTTGGAAATATTTACCGACCGGGAGGGCGAGATCATTCTGAAAAAGTATTCGCCGATCGGGGAGCTGAGCCAGTTTGCGGGAGAGTATGCGGAAAGTCTGGCACAGACAACCGGACATCTGGTATTGATCACGGACTGCGACCATGTTGTGACGGCATCCGGTAACGGCAAGAAAGAATATGAGGGCAAGCCGATCAGCAAACAGCTGGAAGACGCCATCAGCGAACGGAAAAATTTTCTCGCAAGCAGAAATGATGCGGAGTTTGTCAAGGTGACATTAGATGATGCCGGAGAATTCGGGCAGCAGGCGCTCAGCACGATCATCTGCGAGGGGGATGCGATCGGAGCCGTTATTTTATATGAAAAAGACGAGAAATCCAGAATGACAGAGACGGAGAGCAAGCTTGCAATCGCAGCAGCTGGTTTCCTGGGAAAACAGATGGAACAATAGGAGCTGCTGGAATGATTACGGAAAATGAGGACAAAGCATGAAGTTTATGCATATTTCAGACGTGCATCTCGGAGTAAAACCAGATGCAGACAAAGCATGGAGTGAAAAAAGAGCGCAGGATATCTGGGATTCTTTTGCGGAAATGATCGAGATCGCGGCAGAAGAATCTCCGGATTTTTTGCTGATTTCAGGTGATCTTTTTCACAAACAGCCATTGAAGAGAGAATTGAAGGAAGTCTGTGGTCTGTTTGCACGCATACCGCAGACGAAAGTGCTTCTTATGGCAGGAAACCACGATTACATACAGCAAAATTCTTTTTACAGGACATGTGAGTGGCCGGAAAATGTCTGTTTCTTCCCGCGCGAGGAAGTAATGTGTTTTGATTTCCCGGAGCAGAATACGACGGTTTATGGTCTGAGCTATTGGCATCGTGAGATCCGGCAGGCTTTGTACGATGAAGTTTTTCCGAAAAATACGGACCGAATTAATATTCTGCTCGCACATGGAGGCGATGAGCGGCATATTCCTTTTTCGGTGGAAAAGATTCTTCGGCATGGATTTGATTATATTGCAGCGGGACACATTCACAAAGGTGGGCAGCTTGTGCAGGGCAGGGCGGTCATGGCGGGCGCACTGGAGCCGACAGACTGTAATGATACCGGTGCGCACGGATACTGGATAGGAGACATCGGCAAAACGTATTGTGAGGTATCTTTTTATCCGGTGCGAAAGTGTGAGTACTGCCACGAAGCGGTGGAGGTGACGCCGGGGACGACCGGATATGATGTCATGCAGCGGATAAAAGAACTGTTGGCAGAACGTCCGGCTTATCAGTATTTTCGGATTTGTTTACAGGGATACAAAGATCCGGACGTGATATTCGATCTTAATAAATTGTCGAATCTAGAACGGATCGTGAATGTGATAGAGCAGCTTCGGCCGGATTATGACTATGAAAAACTGCTGGCTGAACATGAAAATTCCCTGTTGGGAGCTTACATTGCAGCCATGCAGAAAAAAAGGCAGGATCCGGTTGCTGCGAAGGCATTGGAATACGGCGTTAGCGCATTGTTGGGGCATGAGATATGCAGATAAAGGAAGCAGACATTTTTCAGTTTGGAAAGCTACAGAACAAAAACATATCCTTTGAACCGGGGATGAATGTCATATATGGAAAAAATGAGGCGGGAAAATCAACGTTGCACAGCTTTTTATATGCGATGCTTTTTGGCATGGAAAAAGGAAGGGGCAGGAGTTCTGCCACAGACGCCTACAGTCAGTATGAACCGTGGCATGCCCCGTCGTTTTATGCGGGTGCACTAAAGTTTACGGTTGGACAGCAGAAGTTTTATCTGGAACGCAATTTTTATTCCAAAGAGAAAACAGATTATCTGAGGAATGAGCTGGATGGGGAGGAACTGTCGGTCGGCTTTGGTGATCTGACCATGCTTTTGGGCGGTGTCAGCAAAGAAAGTTATGCCAATACCTACGATATCGCGCAGGCGGGCGCTGCTACCGGAAACCAGATGGTAAAAATCCTTGCAGAGTATCTCACGCAGGCATCGGATGGCTCTGACAGCGGCGTGACAGTTACGGAGGCAGCAGCTTCCTTAAATGCCAGAAAACGGGAATTACAGCAGGAGCAGAGAAGGATAGACGAGGAGAGGGAAGTGCGTCTTAAGGAGCTTCGATTGGAGAAGAACCTGCTTGAACAGGAATGTGAAGGGATACGTGAGTCCATAGAAAAGTATGAAGCGCATTATGCAGACGATGAGAGTGGAATGCATGCCAAGTACCATGAGCAGACCGGCAGTACGGAAGATTGGCAGCCAGAAAAAACTGGCTATATCCTATCCTTCTTCGCAATCCTCATCGCAATAATATTATTCGGTTTTAAGGTTTACATAACACAAGCCCTTTTCTGGACAGGTGAACTTGCAACTCTTGCAATCGCATTATTTTCTGCAATCCGGCAGTACAAAAAGAATCAAAACCGTGCCAAACTCCAAGCGGCATCCATGCAGGCGGAGCAATTAAGGGAGCTGCGTGAGCAGAAAGTGATGGAAGCACAGATGCAGCAAAAGAAACGTCTGGCAGACCAGATGCTTACGGAGTGGAAGGATTCTCTGCGGGAAAAGGAAAACCGTCTTTTTAATCTGGAGGAAGAGATCACAAGGCAGAGTGTGCAGGGTGAGGCAGAGCGCCAAAGAGCGGAAGATATTCAGGCATTGGAGCTTGCAGTGCAGGAAATCACAAGGATTTCCCAATCTTTTTACGAGGATATGCAGGATGAACTGAATGCGGAGATTTCCAGATATGTGTCCTTATTTACAGCAGGAGCTTATGACAGTGTAAGGCTTGATGAGCAGGGGCAGCTGCAGATTCTGACAGAGGGAAGGGAAGTCAGACCAGAGCTTTTAAGCCGTGGCACGTTGGAGCAGATTTATCTGGCGCTGCGCCTTGCGGTGGGAAATGTTGTGACGAAGGAAGAACCGCTTCCAATCTTATTGGATGAAGCGTTTGCCATGTATGATGACGATCGTCTGGCGCAGACCTTGCAGACACTTTCGACTTTACAAAACCAGATATTCCTTTTTACCTGCCAGAAACGCGAAGTGGAAATGCTAAAGAAAATGAAGCTCGATTACAACCTGATTGAGATGGAAGCGTATCATTAAAGAAAACATGAAAAAAGCCGATATCTAATTCATGACAACAGAGTGTTCGCGGAGCGTGCATTCTATTGTTTATAAAAATTTTCGGGCAATTCAAAGAAATTCGTGAGGAGTTTCATAATAATCTGCATAGAAACGTTTTTACAGGGGGGAATGAGTTTATGTCAATTGCAATCAGGGCAAACCAGAGTGGAGTGGATCAGGCAGCGGCACAGAAAGCTGCTGAGAAAAAAGGACATCAGGATGTCGTAAAATCCGTCAACGCAGGCGGTTTTCTGCGTAAAAATGACACACAGAGCCAGATCGAGGCGCGCAGAAACAATGCGAAAAAACAGGCATTAAAAGTGGTCAGTGATGCATGGAAAAGTGACAATAAATCTGCTGACAGTATTGCGGATATGGAGGGGTTAAAGCAGTCCAAAGTATCTGAGATGAATGAGATTCGTGCCAAAATGAAAGATATCGAGAATACCAAAAAATCTTTGCAGGAAGAGTATGGTGTGGCAGACGGATCGCAGGAACAGAAAGATTTAGAGCTTTTGGAAAAGTACCAGAATAATATGAACGGTTCTTCCTATGACCAGTTTTCAGACGAAGAGCTCTCCAGATTGAAGGAACTGCAGAATGCACCGCTCACAGAGTACCAGAAGAAAGTTCTGAACTTAAACAGCATGAAAGGGCAGGTCAGCGTGGAGGCAGACCGCAAACAGTTTGAGGTCAATGCGCTCACTGCGTCTATTTCGGATGCCACGTTAGAGCAGTTAAAGTCCAGAGATATGGAAAAAGCATCGGATGCCGCAGATGAGATTATGGATTCTGCCAATAAAGAGATCCTCGGAATGCTAATTGAGGAAGGCAAAAACAATGCCGATGAGAAGGTCGAGGAAGAGAAAGAGAAGGCAGAGGAAGCGGCAGACAAGAAGGAAGAACAGGATAAGCAGATCGAAGAGGCAAAAGAGAAGCGCAAAAATCAGGAAGAGATCATCGAGGGACAGCAGAATGCCAATCAGTTCGAACAGGATGTTTCCATGCAGAAACAGAATATAAGTAAAATGGATGAGGCACAGAAAAACATCCAGAAGATTCTCAAAGAGAAGAATCTGGTGAACGAGGATCTGAAAGGAATCGAGATCGACCTGAATTTTTAAAGGATGAATGATATCTTTGAAGCTATGAAATCGTTACGACAGATCATGCATATCTATGGAGAAATCTGGAAAGATTAATGTTAGAAAAAGCAGATTTTATCAGAAAAACAATGGCAGAGCCAGAAAGGAGTGCATGATGTCAAAAACAAAGAAAAAGAAAAAACACCGGCTATTCTGGCACTTTTTCCGCATACAGCTTGCACTTCTGGTGCTGGTACTCGGAGCGGCTGCCTATTATTTTTACGGCGGTTATGGAAAACAGGTTGAGGAATTAAGGCAGGAGGCAGTGCGGCTTGTCAGGCAGTCGGATGTGAATACTTTTAAGGCAAATCAGACCAGCATTGTCTACGCATCGGATGGCAGCGTGATCTCCACCCTGAAAGGGGAAAAAGATTCCTATTACGTTTCCATTGAGGAGATGCCGGTGGATGCAGTGACTGCCATTGTCAGTATCGAGGATAAAAAGTTTTTCAGGCATCATGGAATTGATTACCGTGCATTGCTCCGTGCAGTAAAGGCAATGGTACAAAATGGTGAAGTGAAGCAGGGGGGAAGTACGATCACCATGCAGCTGGCCCGGAATATTTTTCTGTCACAGGAAAAGACGTGGCAGCGAAAAGTGGAAGAGATGTATATTGCAACGGAACTCGAAAACAAATATTCCAAGGATCAGATTTTGGAGTTCTATTTAAATAATATTTATTTTGGAAACGGATATTACGGGATCCAGTCTGCGGCGAGAGGATATTTCGACCGTGATGTGGAAAGTCTTTCTCTGTCCCAGATTGCTTTTTTGTGTGCAATACCGAATAACCCGACGCTCTATGATCCGGTGACAAACAAAGACAATACCGTTTCCAGACGTGACCGTATTTTGAAAAATATGCTCGATGACGGCAAAATCTCACAGATGGATTACGCACAGGCGGTGGCGGAGCAGATCACATTGAACCGTCCACAGGCACTTGCAAAAAATGATTACGTTGAGACATACACCTACTACTGTGCAACAAGGGCACTGATGGAGCAGCAGGGGTTTGTTTTCCATGAGGATTTTAAGACAGATGAGGAGCAGCAGGCATATGAGGACACTTACAATGCTCTCTATAGTGAATGCCAGAAAAAACTTTATACCGGCGGATACCGCATTTACACATCCATTGACCTGTCAATGCAGGACGGATTGCAGCAGTCGGTGAATGATACGCTTTCCGGTTATACCGGGGTAAATGACGAGGGTGTTTATGAACTGCAGGCGTCTGCGGTCTGTATCGATAATGATAACGGATATGTGCGTGCGGTCGTGGGCGGGCGAAGTCAGGAATTTCCGGGTTATACCTTAAACCGTGCCTATCAGAGTTTCCGGCAGCCGGGTAGTGCGATAAAACCGCTGACCGTGTATACACCAAGTTTTGAGCAGAGCTATACGCCGGATTCAATCGTGGTCGATGAGCCGATCGAGGATGGACCAAGGAATGCCAACGGCACATATCTCGGAGAGATTACGGTCCGCACTGCGGTGGAAAAATCCGTCAATACGATCGCATGGAAGTTATATGACCAGCTCACGCCGGATAAAGGATTGTCTTATCTTAAGGCGATGAATTTTTCCAGGATCAGTCCGTCTGATTACAGGCTTGCAACGGCACTGGGTGGTTTCACGAACGGTGTCTCTGCGTTAGAGATGGCATCCGGTTTTGCAGCAATCGAGAATGACGGATATTACCGCACACCAACCTGTATCGTGAAGATTGAGGATGGAAACGGAACAGTTTTATATGATTCGGGGCAGAAACCGGTTTTGATCTATAAGAAAAATGCGGCGCGCATGATGACGGATGTTTTAAAAGGCGTCATCACAAACGGAACCGGAAAAGGACTTGACCTTGGAGATATGCCGTGTGCGGGCAAGACAGGAACGACAAACGATCAGAAAGACGGATGGTTTGTCGGCTATACAAGATATTATACTACAAGTGTCTGGGTAGGCTATGACATGCCAAAAAAATTACAGGGGTTAATGGGGAACACTTATCCGGGAAAAATATGGCAGTCATTTATGAGCAAGGCGCATGAGGGACTGGAGCCGCTCGAATTTCTGCCGTATGCAAGAATTTCGGATGATCTGCTCCAGCAGCAGGAGAGAGGGAGCGGACAGCCTGAAGATAATCCGGCGGAGGAAACGCCGGAAGAAGGAGCGCAGGACGGAGAGACACCGGGTGAGGAGATCCCGGAGGACGGAGCACAGGACGGAGAGACACCGGGTGAGGAGATTCCGGAGGACGGAGCACAGGATGGAGAGTCGCCAGTTGGAGAAACTCCGGAAAACGCTGAAAACTAAAATCTAAAAATAATGCGCTATTTCATAAATCTGGTTATTTAAAAAGGATGTAAAAAATAAAGCAAAATATGCCATAGAATACAATTGACAGATAAAAATGGAAACGTTATCATTAAGATAATGCAGGCGAAACTATGGTGGGTACATAGACGCAGAAAATATAGGGAAATCAGGGAGAAAAATCATGAAGAAATACGCATTTGGAGTTGATATCGGGGGTACAACCTGTAAGATCGGATTTTTTGACACAAACGGAACACTATTAGACAAATGGGAAATTAAGACCAATACAGAAAATAATGGTGAGTCGATCCTTTCCGATGTCGCAAAGGCAGTGGACAACAAGCTGGCACAGGAAGCGATCAGCAAGGATGATGTGCAGGGAATCGGAATCGGAGTTCCGGGACCGGTTGACAGCCAGGGCGTGGTACATCGCTGTGTAAACCTTGGCTGGGGCGTGGTAAACGTTGCAGAAGAGTTAGGCAACCTTACCGGATTGACGATCAAAGTCGGAAATGACGCAAATGTTGCCGCTTTAGGCGAAATGTGGCAGGGTGGAGCAAAGGGCTCTAAGGATGTCATCATGGTAACACTTGGAACAGGTGTCGGCGGTGGAATCATCGTAGACGGAAAAGTAGTTGCAGGATTTAACGGAGCCGGCGGTGAGATCGGTCATATCACCGTGAACAATGATGAGATCGAAGCTTGTAACTGTGGACAGTACGGATGCCTGGAGCAGTATACTTCTGCGACAGGAATCGTTCGTCTCGCAAAGAGAAAACTTGCAAAATCCTCAGAGGAGACAAGCATCCGTGAAATTCCAAACCTGACTGCAAAGGATGTCTTTGACGCAGCAAAAGCAGGAGATGCAATTGCAATCGGACTGGTAGATGAAGTATGTGAGATCTTAGGTTCCACGCTTTCTAACATCGCATGTGTGGTAAACCCGGAGATCATCGTGATCGGCGGTGGAGTTTCCAAAGCGGGCGATATCTTATTGGATAACATTAAAAAACACTTTGTTGAGACAGCATTCATGGCATGCCGTGATACGAAGTTTGCATTGGCAGGACTTGGCAATGATGCCGGTATGTACGGATGCGTAGAGATGTTACTGGATTAATAAAATGAGCAGTAAATTTGTTGCCTGCCTTGGAAAAGGCGGGCAGAGAGATATGGCAGAGTCATTTGCCAGACGGGCAGGCGTCACACTTTTAGATAAGCCGGGAGAGGAACTGACAGTTCTTTTTGATGCAAAAGGAGTTTCCCTCATTGGATATGGTTTAAGCTATCAGGGCGATTTTGAGGGTATGCTGCACAGAGTGAGTGACGGCAGACTTGCGCATGAAATGCTGGTGCGCGCAGCTAAAATAACGCAGACAAATGTAAAGGGAATCGATGCGACTGCCGGAATGGGGGAGGATGCTTTCCTGCTTGCTGCCTGTGGGTATGAGATGACGTTATATGAACAGAACCCGGTTGTGGCAGTTCTGTTAAAAGATGCGCTCCGCAGAGCAAAGAAACACCCAAAGTTGAAAGATATTGCTGCTAGAATGCAGCTTGTGGAGGGCAACAGTATAGACGAGTTAAAAAGCCGTGTGGATGACATTGATCTGATCTATCTTGATCCGATGTTTCCGGGCAGACAAAAATCGGGACTGATCAATAAAAAACTGCAATTGATCCAGAAACTTGAACCTCCGTGTTCGGATGAGGTAGAATTGTTTGAGGCGGCGATTCAGGCAAAGCCTTCCAAGATCATTGTAAAACGCCCGCTGAAAAGCCCATTTCTTGCTGGGAAAAATCCAACCTATGAATTAAAAGGAAAAGCCATACGGTATGACTGCTATGCATTGTAAACCGGAGTTTAATTGACGTAGTGTCGCAGATTCTGCGGTGCTTTTATAGGTTGTGAGGGGGCAGATATAAGTGTCCTCTCACAAGTCGTAATTTTATAGGTTTATGAAAAGAAAAACGGTATAAACGAAATATTATGTTTCTGTTC
>OGNI01000901.1_pt1 | contig 19094 bp, 9 predicted proteins | sample 1573421 | NCBI WGS metagenome assembly OGNI01 (sample SAMEA2581928, study PRJEB24529) | metagenome | biome: Human gut stool | place: China | collected 2011
AGAGTTCTGCTGTCTGATACAAGAGGATAAATTGAATTGATAGAACTCACCTATATATTTTTCCTCGTTGGCCTGTGTTGTGCCCTGTTGCCTGCTATGGCCGACCAACCGGAACAGCTGGAACTGAAAGCGTCTGATGCCAATATTATCGGTCATGTACTCGATAAAAAAACGGGTGAACACCTCTCTTATATAACAATCGCCCTGAAAGGAACTACCATTGGTACGGTGACGGATGCCACCGGACACTATTTCCTGAAAAACCTTCCCGAAGGGAATTTTGTGCTCGAAGCCAGTTCGGTGGGGTATAAAACCATCAGTCGCAATGTCAGTCTCAGAAAAGGAAAGACACTTGAAGAAAATTTTGAGTTGGAAGAAGATGCCGTGGCGCTTGACGGAGTGGTGGTATCGGCCAATCGCAGCGTGACCAAACGGCGCCTGGCACCTACATTGGTCAATGTGGTAGATATGAAGATGTTTGAGAATACAAACTCGCCTACACTTTCGCAGGGGCTTAACTTCCAGCCCGGTGTCCGGGTCGAAACGAACTGCCAGAATTGCGGTTTCCAGCAGGTGCGCATCAACGGACTGGACGGTCCGTATACACAGATTCTTATCGATTCGCGTCCCATCTTCAGTGCCCTTTCCGGTGTTTACGGGTTGGAGCAGATTCCTGCCAATATGATCGAGCGCGTAGAGGTGATGCGAGGCGGAGGTTCTGCCCTGTTCGGTTCGTCCGCCATTGCCGGAACCATTAATATCATCACCAAGGAGCCACTGCGCAATTCGGGGCAGTTGGCACATACCCTTACTTCTATCGGCGGCAGCTCGTCTTTCGATAATAATACTTCGCTGAATGCATCGCTGGTGACCGATAATCATCGGGCGGGACTCTATGTGTTCGGGCAGAACCGTCATCGGGATGCGTACGATCATGATGGAGACGGTTATTCCGAAATGCCGAAACTTAAAAACCAGACAGTCGGCTTCCGTTCGTTCCTCAAGACAAGCACTTATTCTAAGTTGACATTCGAGTATCATCACTTACAGGAGTTCCGTCGTGGCGGAAACCTGCTGAACCGTCCGCCTCACGAGGCTGACATTGCCGAGCAGATTCAGCACTCTATCAACGGCGGCGGCTTGAAATTCGATTATTTTGCTCCGAATGAAAAACACCGTCTGACCGTTTATACTTCGGCACAGCATACGGACCGCGACAGTTATTATGGCAGCAAAAAAGACCAGAACGCCTATGGAAAGACAACGGACCTGACCTTTATCGGCGGTTCTCAATATGTGTACAGTTTCGGTAAATGCCTTTTCATGCCTGCCGACCTGACTGCGGGATTGGAGTATAACCGGGATAACCTGAAGGACGATATGTGGGGATACAACCGTTATACGAAGCAGACGGTAAATATCGGTAGTGCTTTTTTGCAGAATGAATGGAAAAACGAAAAATGGAGCATTCTCTTGGGCGGACGTCTGGATAAGCACAATCTAATCAACCACGTTATCTTTAGCCCTCGTGCCAATCTCCGTTTCAATCCTTCCGAGGACATTAATCTCCGCTTGAGTTATTCGTCGGGCTTCCGTGCCCCGCAGGCTTTCGACGAAGACCTGCATATTGAGAATGTAGGCGGAACGGTGTCGATGATTGAGCGTGCCAAGAATCTGAAAGAGGAAAAATCTCAGAGTTTCAGCGCCTCAGCCGATATGTATCACCGTTTCGGTGCTTTTCAGGTGAACTTCCTGGTTGAAGGTTTTTATACCAGACTGTCGGATGTATTTGTACTCGAGAACATCGGAGAGCGGGACGGCATTCTTATCAAAGAGCGGCGTAACGGTTCAGGTGCCAAAGTATTGGGACTATCGATGGAGGGAAAAATGGCTTATCTCTCTTTGTTCCAGTTACAGGCAGGAGTCACCTTGCAACAGAGCCGTTATGACGAACCGGAAAAGTGGAGCGAAACGGCACCGGCCGAGAAGAAGATTTTCCGTACACCGAATACCTATGGGTACTTTACGGCAACGTATACGCCGATCAAGCCTCTCTCATTATCCCTGTCGGGCACGTACACCGGCTCGATGCTGGTGCAGCACATGGCCGGTTATATTGACAAGGATGTGGCGGTGAATACACGCGATTTCTTCGATATGGGAGTCAAGGTGGCCTATGATTTCAAACTTTATAAGTCGGTGGACCTGCAATTGAGTGCAGGTGTGCAGAATGTGTTCAATGCTTATCAGAACGATTTCGACCAGGGAGTGGAGCGTGACTCCGGATATATTTACGGTCCGGCTGCTCCGCGAAGCTATTTCGCCGGAATAAAGATCAGCTATTAACTCCATTACATTTGAATGGAAACCGATCTGCTGTTCGGTCGAAATGAAAAAGAGCGTAATGAACGGCGTTTACGCCTGCTCATTACGCTCCGAAGTTATAAAATACTATTTACTGGTTTTAGGATATTGGTTGGGAAATGAATTTAGTTATGGTCATTCTTAGTTCCGTAACCATGGATATAATAATCAGCTATATTAAACTTACCATCATTATCCAATGTTATGAAAATACGAGCATCACTACCATATGTAGGATGATATTCCTCCACACTCCAATTAAAGTTTTCATCAGTTTCCTTATTTGATGTATTTTCATCTAAGAATAAGCTTATTAAACCAGTAGGCGTTGCATCCGGAGTGAAATCTTTGAAAAAATCTTGTTCCTTTACATAAGCATCAACACCAGCAGGTACCATATCAGTTCCTTTCAGCATATAAACTTTCTTGGTATTAGCACCTTTTTCAACTTTTAGTGTCGCAGCAGTTCCTTCAGCGGACACAACCGTCAATGTCAATGCTCCATTACCTGAGAAGTCAGCTTCTTTCGGTGCTTCCACCTCTGCCGCTTTAGTCTGAATACCATCATTGCCTTGACCTGCCTTAGCCACCAAGTCAACAATCTCACTCAGCTTACCGTCCTTATCAACCGTTACAGCTCTCAAGTGATAAGTAGAACCCGGACTTAAAATATACAATCCGCCGTTATTTTCCTCAGTCTTAAGTTTACCCAAATCTTCTACTTTATATTCAGTCCACTGTACATTGCTGGAAGCTTCATCCACCATTATCCAATCAAGGTTAGCAGGAACAGATGTTTCCCAGAATACGCGAACCGCTGTCGTATTTTCATTGACACTGATATCTACAAGCAGTTTCTCCGGAGAAGTCTGTTCGGGGAAGCTGACACTTGTAATACTACCTACTCCCTCAAAAGTAGGACGTCCCGTTGTAACTCCGGTATAAACAATCTTACCAAGCTTGCCTTGCTTGTCGATAGGTATGGCATATACATAATACTTGGTATTAGGAACCATATCCTTGCTGGCAAACTCTTTTGAGAACGGTTGAGTGTATGTAACAGGAACGCTTGCACCCAACTTAAGAATGCTGGCTTCGATTTCGGCTACCGTCATCTCTGTAAAATCCTTACCGCTGTTTTTAGCAATAGCACCTGCATCCGTCTGTCCCACAATCATTTTGGCACAATTGGCATCTGCCGTAAAGGTAGCTTCAAAGCTTCTCAAAGCAATCTTACCGGCAGGAATCTCTATGCTTGCCACCACTTGTCCGTTAAGTTCTGCATCGGGCACAGTGACTTCTTTTGTAAAGACCGTTCCCTTACCCTCTGCATCTACCGCATAAATGGCAACAACCACTTCGGTTTCATCAGTATCCAATGCGGTCAGAATAATACCCTTGCTTTCGCTGATATCCTTATCCTGCAAAGCACTTCTTACCAATGTCTGTTCATTAAACGTAGCGCTTACGTCCGACCAGTTGTAGGGCTGCATAGGATAATCCTTGTTGGGATTCAAAGAAAGTTCGGCATCTTCGATGAAAGTCGCTTCCTTGTAGATTTCTTCGTATTTGGGCTGTCCGGTTTCATCCGTTCCCATATATCCCTTTATAATCGCCCCAATCACATACTTGGCGCACTTAGCCCCTTTCTTCACCTCTACATCCATAGAGAAAGCGGAAAGGTTCTTGATTTCAAATTCCACCAATTCGTCCATCAGGTCCTCATACTTGAAGATGAACTCCTTGACAGCTTCCTGGCTCTTGCCGCTCTCATTCTCGGCATAGACAGTCAGGACATAATCCTTATCTATATCGATGGGGATTTCCAGTTTAGTCTCTTCCTTGCCGGTTACAGCCGTATATGCGGCAGCTGATTCGCCTTTCGGTTCGCACTTCCAGTACCATTTTTCCGTATCATCGGAAGGGGTAACGGTTACTACGGCTTTGGTATTGTCGGCGCTAAGAGCAGGTTCGCTCACCGTGATAGTAGGTAAAGCCGGCTTTTCCGGTGTCGGATCGTTTTTGTCTTTGTCGTCCGAGCAACTTGTCCATACGCAAGCAGCCATTGCCAGTATGGGAAGCATTGTCTTAAAAATGTTTTTCATACATTATTAATTAATTAGTTAATAAATAGAGATAAATACTATAAGTAGAAAACAGGGAGATAATATGGGAAAAACAAAGAGGAAAAAGAGAGAGTTACCACACTGTTATCTTTTTGCAAAATTATAAATAATTTATAAAAACAACATAGAATATATATTTTTTTTCAGAACTTTTTCTATATTTGTTGCAAATATATCCAAAGAAAGTTTTAAACAAAGGGCTTTTTGTAAATATAAAATTAACATTATTACAGCATCCTTAAAATAAAGCCAACGACGAGAAATCCCGATGTTTACCTTTATACAGGACTAATATTACGAAAAACGAAAGCAAACAAAACTGTAAAATAAAATAAGAGGACGGCAATATACACCTAAAAAATGTCTCTTTCCGCTTCAAACTAAAAAACAGAAACATTAAGTATTAATCAAATCATTAGAAGAACAAAGATGAGAAAATCAATTCTCTTGTTTGTGCTTTTAACTCTGTTCGGAATCCCGTACCTATTGGCACAGGGCGGATTCCGGATTACAGGACAAATCCTATCGGCGGAAGACAACCTGCCGGTAATCGGAGTATCTGTAGTTGAAAAAGGCACAACAAACGGTGTAATTACCGATATCGACGGAAATTACAGTATCACGGTAAGCAAGTCTCCCGCCACCTTGCAGTTTTCGTACGTAGGCATGAAGACGGTAGAAAAGCTGTTTACAGCGGCAACCCGCTACAATGTGATTATGCAACCGAACACCGAAATGGTGGACGAAGTGGTAGTAGTGGCATACGGCGTGCGCAAGAAAGGAACCATAGCCGGCTCCGTATCCACCGTAAAAGCGGAAAAGATGGAAAATGTGCCGGCAGCCGGCTTCGACCAGGCGTTGCAGGGACAGACACCGGGATTGTCGGTCATCTCCAATTCGGGAGAACCCAGCAAAGCCGCCGTGTTCCAGATACGCGGCACAAACTCAATCAACTCAGGCACATCGCCGCTGTTTATCCTCGACGGCGTGCCCATTGCAAGTTCGGACTTCAACACCATCAGCCCGGGCGACATCGAATCCATTTCTGTGCTCAAGGATGCCTCGTCCACCTCTATCTACGGAGCACGCGCCGCCAACGGCGTAGTGGTAATCACTACCAAGCGCGGACTCTCCATGGACAAGGCGAAAGTAACACTGCGCGCGCAATACGGATTCTCGCAACTGGCATCCGACGGCAAATGGACCATGATGAACACCCCCGAACGCATACAGTTTGAGAAAGAAATAGGCCTGGACACCGGGCAGGACTACGACCTGCTCTCACGCACCAACGTCAACTGGCTGAAAGAGATATTCAACGACCGCGCACCGTTGCAGAACTACGAAATCTCCGTGAACCGCGCCACCGACCGCCTCAACTACTACGTATCGGGCGGGTTCTACGACCAGGACGGTATCGCCCAGAACTCTTCCTTCCGGCGCTACAACATGCGCGCCAATGCCGAAGTGAAAGCCAGCAACTGGCTGAAAATAGGCACAAGCACCATGTCCGCCTACGAAGAGGTGCAGCAGGCGGAAGAGGGGGAAATGGCGATTTACACGCCGATAGCCGGCTCGCGCTTCATGCTCCCCTACTGGAGCCCCTACAACGCAGACGGCTCAATAGCCTCGGAGAACAACGGCACATGGACGGGCACGGGACAGAACCCCATCGAATGGATGGCGAACAACCCGGTGAGCTATAAGAAGTACAAGGTACTCTCCACCGTATTTGCCGACATCACCCCGATACAGAACCTGACCGTACGCATACAGTTCGGCGCCGACTACTCGCACGCCACCACTTTCATGCAGTCGTTCCCGAGCTACGTCATTAACAACGAGCAGGGCACTGCCGGACGCAACTCCTCGGACGTGCTGAAACTGAGCGAAACCGCCACTGCCAACTACCGCTGGGCGCTGAACGACGACCACTCCTTCAACTTCATGCTGGGGCAGGAAGCCATGGACTACCAGTCGAGCGGCTTCCAGGTAGTGACGAAAGGACAGTCCAGCGACTTCCTCACGAACATCAGCTCCGGCACGCGCGCCTCGTCCTGGGACGACACCACCAGCGCATATTCCTACCTCTCGTTCTTCCTGCGCGGCGAGTACAACTACAAAGACCTCTACTACGGCGAAATGGCACTGCGCACCGATGCCTCCTCGCGCTTCGGCAAAGACCACCGCTGTGGTATGTTCTGGTCGCTGGGATTTATGTGGAACATCAAAAACGAATCGTTCCTGAAAGACACCGAATGGCTGACAAGCGCGCAAATCGCACTCAGCACCGGTACTTCGGGCAACTCGGAGATACCCTACTACGACCACCTGGCACTCGTTGCGGGCGGGCCGAAGTATAACGACGAAGCCGGTATCTACCCCAAACAGAGCGGCAACGAAGAGCTGAGCTGGGAACAGACCTGGTCCAACAACATCGGGCTGCGCCTGGGCTTCTTCAACCGCGTCAACCTCGACATCGACTTCTACCACAAGAAAACCACCGACATGCTGATGTCCGTACCCGAAAGCTATGCCATTACCGGCGAGGGCTACCGCTGGGACAATATCGGGGCGATGGTGAACCGGGGCGTGGAAGTGTCGGTCAACAGCGACATCATACGCACCAAAGATTTCACCTGGAACCTCAACGCCAACGTGTCCTACAACAAGAACAAGCTGGTGGAACTGTACAACGGCGTGCAGGAGTACGTAAACTCCACCACCGGACTGAAATTCGTCGTGGGGCATCCGGTACATGAGTTCTTCCTGAACCGCTATGCCGGCGTGAATCCCGCCAACGGCGACGCCCTGTGGTACACCAAAGACGGCGAGCTGACCACCGAATTCAACGAAAGCGACAAGGTGATGACCGGCAAGACGTTCGATTCGCCGTGGGCGGGCGGCTTCGGCACTACCTTTGCCTGGAAGGGCCTTTCGCTGTCGGCACAGTTCAGTTGGATGGCCGACCGCTGGGTGATGAACAACGACCGCTTCTTTGAAGAGAGCAACGGACTGTACAGCACCTACAACCAGTCGCGCCGGCTGCTGTACGACCGCTGGAAGAAACCGGGCGACATCACCGACATCCCCCGCTACGGTGTGACGGCGCAACTGGACGACCGCTTCCTGGAGAACTCCTCGTTCCTGCGCCTCAAGAACCTGACACTGGCATACGCACTGCCGCAGCCACTGCTGAAAAAGACCAACTTCTTCACCTCGGCACGCGTGTACCTGCAAGGCCAGAACCTGCTGACCTTTACGGGATTCACCGGACTCGACCCCGAAATGTCGAGCAATATCTACCGGGCACAGTATCCGGCTTCGCGCCAGTTTACGCTGGGCATCGAAGTATCATTCTAACCCTATCAAGCAAAAGAAAGATGATTAAGAAATTCAAACTATATATCATGCTGGTTGCCGTGGCGCTGTCGTCCGTCTCCTGTCTGGACAAAATGCCGGAAGACGGCATTCCTTTCGACGAGTCGCTGCAGACGGTATCCGACATAAACCTGGCTGTCATAGGTATCTACGACGCTTTCAGGAGCAAATACCTCTATTCGGGCAACCTGACGCTGCTGCCCGACATACAGACCGACCTGGTGTACGGAGTGAACGGCAACACCAATGTGTACGGCGACATCTGGCGCTGGAAAGAAATCAAACCCACCAATACCGACATCGAAGCCGTGTACGGTGCGTTGTACGATGTTATCAACCGCTGCAACTTCATGCTCGACCGCGCGGACGCCGTGCGGAAAAAGACCACCGACGACAAGGATCTCGACAAGCTGGACCAGTGCTGCGGCGAGGCTTACTTTGCCCGTGCACTTGCCTACTCGGAGCTGGTGAAGCTCTTCTGCAAGGCATACGAAAGCGATGAGGACGCCGCCGGCCAGTTGGGAGTTATCCTGAGCGAACACTATCTGGGCGATGAAACCATGAGGCGCGCTTCGCTGAAAGACTCCTACCAATTTATCCTCGACGACCTCGACCGTGCGGCAGAGTTGCTGGAACTCGAAGAGGACTTCGACACCGACACGCAGGGAACGCTGTACGACAGCATCTACTTCAACGAATATACGGTGCATGCCCTCCGCGCCCGCGTACTTCTCTATATGAAGCGGTGGGACGAGGCCATCAAGTATGCCACCAAAGTCATCGACAGCGGTTACTACTACCTGTCGAGCTGTACGCGCGCAGCCACCTCAAGCGCCAGCTACTACAAGTATATGTGGACGAACGACTTCTCCACCGAAGCCATCTGGAAAGTGGGCTTTACCGTTAATGCCTACGGCGGCGCACTGGGACAGGTATTCGCCAACTACGACTACAGCACCCTGCGCCCCGACTACGTGCCGGCTACATGGGCCGTCAACCTGTACGACATGAACGACCTGCGCGTATCCGCATTCTTCCAGAGCTTCACCACCGGATACAGCCACGGGCTTACATGGCCGCTGCTGATAAAATACTTCGGCAACGAATCGTTCACCAACTACAACATCCTGCACGTCAGCATGCCGAAAGTGCTCCGCCTGTCGGAACAGTACCTCATCCGTGCAGAAGCATACGTGCAACGCGACCAGCCCGACTACGGCAAGGCGGGAAGCGACATATCCGTACTGCGCACGGCACGCTACTCCTCCTACGGCGGCTCCACTTCCCTGAACAAGGAGAACGCGATGGACGTCATCGAACAGGAGCGCGTAAAGGAGCTATACATGGAAGGCTTCCGCCTGCACGACCTGAAACGCTGGCACAAGGGATTTGAACGCACGCCGCAAGACCAGTCGCTGTCCAACGGCAGCAGCCTGAAAGTGGAAAAAGACGACCCGCTGTTCGTATGGCCCATACCCCAGCACGAGCTGGATGCACCGGGATCGGAAGTAGAACCTAATGAAAGTAACAAATAAGCCAAAAGATTTATGATAATGAAGAAACTATTAACCGGATGTATGGTAGCCCTTGCCATCCTGGCAGCCCTGGCAGGACTTGCCGGATGCGACCAGGACAAGGTGCTGTACAGCGGACGCAACTACCTGATGTTCTCCGATACGCTTTACCACTATGCCGTACAGGAGAGCAACGAGAAGTTCGAAGTTCCCGTATCCGCTACCAGACGCGCCGACTACGACCGCACGTTTGCCGTGGAAGTGGTGGACAAGGAAAGCAATGCCGTGGAAGGAAAACATTACAAGATTCTTTCCAATACCGTAACCATCAAGGCGGGCGAAACCGCCGCCAATGTCGAGATAGAAGGCGTGTACGAGAATATCGGCATCAGCGATTCGCTGGGATTTGCCCTGCGGCTGATAATCCCCGAGACCGAACAGTGGCACAAATACGGAACGGAGACCAAAGTGGTGATGCAGAAAGTATGCCCGTTCGACATCAATGCCTTTACCGGCTATTGCAAGGTCACTTCCTCGCTTTTCAATACCTATATGACGAATACGACCCTGCGCCTGATAACGTCCGAAGTCGTGGAAGGGGAAGAGAATACGATTGTACTGCACGGACTCTACTTCGACGGATATGACACCAAGCTGAAATTCAACTACGACGATTTGCTCGAACCCAGCATCGAAATGGAAGAACACGTCTGCGGCAGCACTGCCGAACTGTTCGACACCACACATGGCAACGGCAAGCTGATGATGACACAGCCGTCGGGCTATCCCGCCTACTTCAGCACGTGCGAGAAGTTCGTGTTCCACTACGTCAACATCCGGGTAGACAACAAGGACGGCTCGCTGGTGGGCGTGGTGGATACTCCCGCCAACATCATCGAATGGATAAGCGAAGCGGAAGCCGAAAAGCTGAAAGAACAAGGATATTAACTTTATAACCCCTACAATTATGAAAATAACAGAACTGAAAAGCATGAGCCTGATTATGGTGCTCGCCATGATGATAATGACAGCGTTCACCGCCTGTTCGGACGACGATAACGAAGGCAACAAAACCGTTGTTTTCCCTGAGCTTGCAAACATCAGCAGCGCAGCCGGAGAAACTACCGAACTATCTTTTGAAGCATCTGCGGACTGGGAACTCTCCAGCAATGCCGGCTGGTGCAAATTCCAGAATGGCGAATTCCTGGAAAGCCTCATCTACGGAAAGGCCGGAAAGCAGACCGTTACCATTATGACCTCTGCCGACGGACAGAACTACAACGAGGATGCCGTAGCGGAAATCACACTGAAAATGGGCAATGCCTCGCAGGTAATCTACAAGGTGACGCGCGCCAAAAGAGAATATGCCGACCTCGTTGTCAGCGATGAAGCAGGCAATATATATGACCGGACGCACCCGCTGACCATCAAGGGCAATACCGCTACCTCACCCGTCTATACCGTTATCAAGGCACAGGCGGAAAGCGGCGTGAAGGTAGGCTTCACCAATCCGGAATGGCTGAGCTATGTCATAGACGAAAAGGCGGGAACGTATCAGTTTACGTTCAATACGGCAAACACGAGCGGACTGAATCCCAAGTATCCGATTACCGGAAACAGCTATACCCTGACTTTCGTTACCGAAGACGCCACGACCGCCAAAACGGACAAGGTGCGCAAGGTGGAGATTCCCGTCGTGTACGAAGGACTGCAACGGGACGCTATCGGCATCAGCCCCACGTATCTGAACGCGCTGGCAAGCGTGACGGGAGAAGAGCTGTCGGACGATACTGGAATTCTGGAACAGATGCAATCGACCGTTACCGTATATAATGATGAATTCGAGACTGTGGTATTCGCCATGAAGAACCAGGACGGTGAATTCAGTTATGATTTCAACAGTACGGTAGACTGGCTGCACGCCGTTACAGGAACAGGCAGTAATAAGGATAAGGTAACGGTCACCGCCGACCTTAACGAGAATACGGAAGAGCGAGCAGCTACCGTCATGGTATTCCCTAAAGCCGTTTATGATGAAATAAAGAGCAACTGGGCAGGCAACCTCATCGACGAAAGCACGGGAGACATCAAGTCCAACTATGCGAACAATGTCATGACCAATATCACACAGGAAGCCTGGCAGAAACAGGGTGACAGAATTAAATTCAAAGCGCTGTTTATGTATGCGTACGATTACGACCAGACCGGGTTCAGAAACATCAAGGACTTCTTTGAAGGCACTGTTATCAAATTTGAGGACTTGGAGAATTCGGACGGTGTCGGCGAATATAATGTAACCGGCAACAATGTATGGAAAGCCACCATCCCCAAAAGCCTGCTCAAGAAATTCGACGAAATCGGAGAACCGGGACACGGTCCGGGAAAAATCATTTTCGAGCCCGTTGAAGCGGCTACCGACCAGGAAATAACGGAAAAAGCCTCTCATGCAGGTATTTCATCCGAAAAGATGTCAGGTCAGGCATGGTCACAGGACGCACGCAAACTGGTACGTATCAACGGAATAGGTTTCTGCTTCGACAACACCAGCTATGAAACATACGCCAACGATTACCAACTGGTGGTCAAGGGCGAAGGCGAAGAGATTCTTGCACTCTGCATCGTAGAAGTATTTGACGATACACAAAGCCAAACCACCTTCTGACGGAATATGTACAAGCAACCACTGTAACTCAAACTACAGAAAAGAAAGAATAAATGAACTCAAAGAGAATTATAAAAGGAAAACTGTTTCTTGCAGCACTTGTCACCATGCTATGCGGCATGGTGGCAGGCGGATGCTCTGAAGACAAGGACGAACTGGCGGGCAAACAATACGGCCACGTACAGTTCAGGCTCTACAAGTCGGCATCCTATACGCAGGAAGAGACAACCCGGGCCGGCACGGCATCTACGCGTGCCACCGCAATGGACCGGTTGAGCGACGCCCAGAAAGTGGAAATCGAAATGCAGCACAACGGTATGAGCATCACCCAGACCCTCGTGCTGAACGCCTACAACGAGAGCAACGCCGAATACGGCATGAGAAGCGACAAACTGGAGCTTCTGACCGGAACGTATAAAATCGTAGGCTACAAGCTGCTCGACAAGCTGGACGAGGTGATCACCGGCATATCTCCCGGTGCGGACGAGACGTTTGAAGTCGTTTCGCGCGGACTGACTACCAAAGACCTTGTTGCCGACTCGCAAGCGCGGGGCATGGTGACTTTCAAGCTGATAAAGTCCGGACTCACCACACGCGCCGCCGACGGTGAGAGCATCGACTATCTGTTCAGCGACATAAAGGTTATCGACGTAACGGTGACCAACACGTTTACACGCGTGCCCGTCACTATCAAGAACCTGAAAGTGACTTATAAGGAAGAGTATGAAGAACATCCGAATACGGACTATACCGACGACAACAAGCACAAAGACAAATATAAGGATATCGGTACCGCCAAATGCGACTCGGCAGTATGGCTGCCCGCCGGCACGTATCAGGTAACCTCTTACACCATTTATAAGAAAAGCGGTTCGGTAACCTCTACGCTCGACTCCAGAAGCCAGCTTGCGGGAGAGATGTTCAGCGTAGAAGATAACAGACAGACGGACGATGCCCTTGTGCCCATCCAACTGTCGCCGACAGCCGCTTACATCAAGGACTACATCGCACTGAAAGCCATTTGGGAAGCGCTCGACGGAAGAAACTGGCACTATACCGGAGAGACAAGCCCTGCCGGAGCAACCTGGAACTTCAATAAGGAGGTAGACATGTGGGGCGACCAGCCCGGCGTGTCGCTGGACAGCAAAGGACGCGTTATCAGCCTGTCTCTCGAAGGCTTCGGCGCCAAAGGCAGAGTGCCCGACGCCATCGGCCAACTGACCGAATTGAAAGTGCTTTCCCTCGGGTCGCACAACGAAAAGCTGGGCGGCAGACTGTTCGGCGCAGGCGGAATAACGCCCGATATGAGCGATGCACAGAAACAGAAGATGCGCATGCACTACAAGGAACTGTTCCTCGACTACGACCCCAGGGAGAATATGTCGGAACTCCTGCAGGACGGCATTAACCGCGACCCCGAAATGGCAAAGATAAAGAAAAGCAACCGTATCAGCATGAAAGATATACAGATAGGCCAGACAACCAACAACATTACTTTCATATCCAAAGCGGTAATGCGGTTGAAGAACCTGCAACAACTTTATATTGCCAATTCTCCCATTAAGGCTGAGGACATCTGCACAGATTGGGAAAACGAAAATTCCGAATATGCCAAGTCATTTAAAGAGGAAAGCAGCTCCTGGGCATGGAGAACCCTGACCGACCTGACGGACGTAGAGGTGTACAACTGCCCCAACCTGACGAAACTTCCGGAGTTCCTGTTTGAACTGCCCGAAATCCAGTTGCTGAACATCGCCAACAACAAAGGCATTGACGGACTGAACGGAGCAAGAGACGGAAGCGGCGAGCAACTGACAGCCGACTGGAAGAAATTAGCGGATGCAACTGTAGGAGCCAAACTCCAGATTCTGTATCTCGGCAACAACAACCTGACTAAATTTCCGGAACACGCATCATTGAATAAAATGAGAAAACTGGGACTGCTCGACTGTATCAACAACAACCTTACAGGAAAGCTGGAAGCCTTTGGCAAGGAAGTGGAATTCACTACCCTGACTCTGGACAACAACCAAATTACCGAAATACCGGAGAACTTCTGCGGTTTCACCGAGCAGGTAGAAAGCCTGAGTTTTGCGCACAACCTGATAGAATACATCCCCAATATCTTTAACGCAGAATCCGTCTATACAATGGGGTCTGTAGACTTCTCGTACAACCGGATAGGACAGAATGACGGGAAAAACATTAATTGCAGCCTGGACGACTTCAAGGGAATTAACGCCTCAACGATTTCTTTGTCGAACAACCTTATCAGTAAGTTCCCCACGGAACTGTTTGCCAAAGGTTCCCCCATCTCCACCATCGACCTGAGCAACAACCTGATGACGGAGATTCCGAAGTACTCGCTAAGGTCGGAAACTGGTAACTACAAGAACACGTATCTGCTGACCGTTATCGACCTTCGCTTCAACAAGCTGACCAAGCTGTCGGACGACTTCCGCGCAACCACGCTGCCTTATCTGAAGAACCTCGACCTCAGTTACAACTGTTTCTCGAAGTTCCCGACCGAACCGCTGAACAGCAGCCAGTTGCAAGCTATCGGTATCCGCTTCCAACGCGATGCCGACGGCAACCGCATCTTGCGCGAATGGCCTACGGGAATTACCAGTTGCCCCAGCCTTATACAGTTGCAGATAGGCTCAAATGATATCCGCAAGGTAAACGAAACGCTGACATCGCAACTCTACATCGTGGACATCAAGGACAACCCGAACATCAGCATCGACGTAACAAGCGTATGCTCGCAAATAAGGGCAGGCATGTATAAACTGATTTACGACAAGACTCAGGATATCCGTGGCTGTGATGCTTTAGACATAAAACGATAAACCAATAAGATTCTACCAATGAAATATGTATATAAAATAATGACGGGGCTGGCTCTCTTCGCAGGGCTGGCAAGCTCGTGCAAAGACGACGACGCAAGCATCCCCGGCGGCATTGCAGTGGATAAGGAAGAGATAACCGTAGGGCCCGAAGGCGGAACCGAAAGGATTACGGTCAACTCTTACAAGAACTGGGTGGCCGGAGCATCCAGACCGTGGATCGCCGTATCGCCCGCAAACGGTTCGGGTACAGCGGAATGCCGGCTTGCCATCGACTCTACCTTAGAGAACACGGCACGCACCTCGCAAATACGCTTTGCACTGGAAGGCCAGGAATCCAAACTGATAACCGTTACCCAGTTCGGTTTCGGGAAACAAATCATCGCTAAAGAACCGGATGTGGACATCGAAAGTTCGGCAGCTTATAACAAACGCCTTTTCGAGGCTGTCATATCCAGTAACGTCAACTTCCTGATTGATAAAGAGCATATCGACTACTCCTTTGCCGAAGAAGAGACAATGACCAATGAGGATAAAGCAGAATTCGGAGCCGACCGGACAGGCTGGATTACCCCTCCCAAAGATACGGACCTGAAACTGAACCTCGACCGGAAAGCCCGTCCGCGTACGGTCAAGGCAAAATTCCGCTGGGAAATGAATACGACTCCCTACACCCGGATAGCGAAAATACGCTTTGTTCCGCAAAATCCGGATGAGGACCAGTTGGTGGACGACAACGGCAATCCTATCGAAGCTTTCATTCTGACTGTGACCCAAAAGGCAGCTCCCAAGATTGAGGACAACCGTTCGGGAGACTCGCTGGCAATCATCACCATCAACGAGAAGATTCAAAGCATGATGTCCTTCGATACAAGTGAGAATATGCAGAACTGGGATAACGTAACCCTATGGGAAGCAACCGACAAGGACATACCCGAAGGTGCGGTAGGACGCGTACGTTCCGTCAAGTTCTCCCTGTTCAACTTGCAGGAAGGCGAAATGTTGCCCAAAGAAGTACGTTATCTCAAATACTTGGAATCTTTCGATATCCAAAGCAACTCCAACAATCAGATACGTATCGTAGCGTTGGGCGAGGAAATCTGCGAACTGAAATACCTGAAATCGCTGAGTGTATCCGCCTATGGCATGAACGAACTGCCCGAAAACTTCATCAAGCTGGGCGGCAAGGCAGACAAGAGTTATCGCGGACTGGAAAAACTGGACTTGTCGGGCAACAACTTCCCGTCGCTGGCTGCCATTACCGAAGTGGTAAATGAAGAAAACTTCCCGAATCTGCACGCGCTCAGCCTTGTCGGAAACCGCCGGAGCGACTCCTACTCCGACCTGAGTCAGGGACGTACCCACAATGGAAGGGAACTCGGTCTGTACATCGACATCAGTGCCGGAGCGGAAAAGGAAGCATTCCTGCAACTGCTCACTTGGGACAAGCTGAGAAGCCTGCGGTTCTCGTACAACTTCATTGAAGGGACATTACCTACGGATGAAGAGGTAGATACCGCACTCGAACGGGCAAACAAACCCAAACGTTATCAGGACGACGACTTCTCCGACAACAAGGAAGAGTACAAAGACAAACTGGTAGGCGACACCTGCATCTGGCTGAAAACGAATGACAACGAAGTCACATTCACCGAAACCGGTGGAACCACCCTGCAAGTGAAAGGACAGGATGTGCCGCGCGTACTGCCGAAGGCACGCTCCTTCTCCATCAACCTGAACTTCCTGACCGGGCCGGTGCCCAAATGGATTCTATTCCACCCGTATTTTGTAGAATGGGACCCCATGACACTGCTCTTCAACCAGCAAGAAAACGGCAAGAACTCCGCAGGATTCAAAGTGGGATTCAATAACGTCGATGCGGTGAAGTTCGACTTTGAGTATTACTACGGCAAAGAGAAGCCGGAAGATGCCAAAGTAAACGGAGTAGCTTATCCGCTATACTATTACAGGTATGTGGCGGGAGTCAACTAACCCCCAAACAGGTACTTATTAACAAGATAATATTAAACAGAAACAATGAAGAAAAGATTCTTATACATCGCACTTATCGCCCTGACGCTGGGTGCCTGTACGGAACAGGATATCGTCGAACAGCCGTCCATCCCCACCGACGGGGGGACGGAAGTCCGGCTTCCCGCCGATGTCAACTCGGGTGAACTGCTGATTAAGTTCAAACCCGAAATGACCGACATCCTCGACCGTACAATGACCCGCGCAGCGGGAAACGGCGGAGTGATGACCCGTTCGGGCATCCCCTCTACCGATGAGGTACTCGAAATTCTGGGCGGATACCATTTTGAACGTATCTTCCCGGTAGACAGCAAAAACGAAGAACGCACCCGCATAGCCGGCCTTCACCTGTGGTATCAGGTGAAGTTCGACGAAGGTACAGACTTGCAGGAAGCTGCCAGACGGCTTTCCCAATTAGGAGAAATCTCAAAGGTACAGGGCAACAGCCGCATCAAGCGCGCCTACAACCCCAAAAGCCGTCGGAGCTATGTGAGCCAGGCAGCCCTGCAACAGCGGGCAGCCACCCGAAGCGGAGTAGCGGCCGGAAGATTCTCTGACCCCGGACTTGCCTACCAGTGGCACTACACCAACTCCGGCAACAATGCTTTCGACAAGACAAACAGTACGGGAGAAACCCTTGCCGGCTCAATAGCCGGATGCGATGTCGGCTGCTACGAAGCATGGCAGAAATGCACGGGCGACCCGTCCGTTATCGTTGCCGTATTGGACGACGGAGTGATGTATACACATCCCGACCTGGCAGGCAATATATGGGTAAACGACAAAGAGGAACTCTATGCCGGCACGGATGCCGACGGCAACGGATACAAGGACGACAGATACGGATATAACTTCGTACACAATACCGCGGCCATTTCGTGGACGGATGTAAGCGACATCGGTCACGGCACGCACGTATCCGGTACGATTGCCGCCATGAACAACGGATACGGAGTCTGCGGCATTGCCGGAGGAGACGGCACGAAGGATTCGGGCGTGAAGATTATGATTTGCCAGGTATTCGCCGGAGAAAACAGCGTGAGCCTGAACGGAGAAGCCCAAGCCATCAAGTATGCCGCCGACAACGGCGCCGTCATCCTGCAATGCAGTTGGGGATACAACTCCTCGGAAGCGAACGAAGTGGAAGGATACTCTCCCGGACCGGCTACCGAAAAGGAATGGGCGGATACTTATCCGCTGGAAAAGGAAATCCTGGACTATTTCATCAACAACGCCGGTACAGATCCAGGTGGAACTGCTGCGCACGGCCAGCTACCAGTCCCAGCACACCGACGAGGACCACCTGGCCTCCTTTTATACCACCTTTGACCAGGTAAGGGACCGTAACTTCGACGGAATGATCATCACCGGCGCTCCAGTGGAAAATCTGGAGTTCAACCAGGTGGACTACTGGCCGGAGCTGTGCGAAATTATGGCGTGGAGCCGCACCCACGTCCACTCCACCCTCCACATCTGCTGGGGCGCCCAGGCGGGGCTGTACTTTCATCATGGCATCGAGAAGCGCTCCCTGCCCAGGAAGCTCTTCGGTGTGTACGAGCACCGGGTGCTCAAGCCCAGTTCCCCCCTGTTTCGCGGCTTTGACGATGTGTTCTGTGCCCCCCACTCCCGCTATACCGAGGTGTGGGAGAAGGATATTCGCGCCGCACCGGGGCTGGAGCTGCTGGCCACCTCCTCTGAGGCAGGAGTCTACGCTGTCAAGACGGAGGACAGCAGCCAGTTCTTCATCATGGGACACCCCGAGTATGACCCGGACACCCTAGCCAGAGAGTACCGCCGGGATATTGACAAGGGGCTGGACATCGCCGTGCCCGCCCACTACTTTCCCGAGGATGATCCCGCCCGCGTCCCTGTGGTCCGCTGGCGCAGCGCGGGCCAATTGCTCTATACCAACTGGCTGAATTACTACCTGTACCAAACGACTCCATACGACTTGTCAAAGGTGCGCTGAACGGCACGCCGGGAAGGAGCTTCCGCTTCTCCCCGGCGTGCTTTGTTAAGATTTCATTCGGATTTTTGCCCGGATTTGACTAATAATCCTCATTTTGCTATACTGATATGGACTACACTGGAAAAAGGGGGCTTCCGCTTTGCTTCGTTTTGAACACGTTTCTCTCTCCTACGGGAGTCAGAAAATTATCGACGACATCTC